>WNFJ01429572.1_pt1 | contig 68326 bp, 67 predicted proteins | sample 5400461 | NCBI WGS metagenome assembly WNFJ01 (sample SAMN13153349, study PRJNA577476) | soil metagenome | isolation source: 115 cm saprolite on Douglas fir-dominated hillslope | place: USA:California | collected 2013-09-17
CATCGCGATCCCCGTGGCCAGGGCCGACTCGTTCACGAGCATCCGGTTCGAGTGATTCGGGTACGCCGGGCCGCTGTCCGGGCGGGTACCGAGATTCGCTATCGCCCCCGGCACGCGCTGGAGCACGTACGAGAAGTCCTCGCTGCCCATGATGGGGTGGCTCATCGCGTGCACGCGCTCGGGACCGAGCAGCTCGCGTGCCGTGTCGAGCACGAACCCGGCGAAGCCCGGGTCGTTCACGGTGACGGGGTAGCCGCGGATGAGCTCGACGCTCACCTCCGCGCCGTGGGCCGCGGCGACGCCCTCGGCGACGCGACGCACGCCGTCGAGCACGCGCTCGCGCGTCCCTTCCGAGACGGTGCGGACCGTGCCGAGCAGGCTCGCCGTCTCGGGGATGACGTTGCGCGTGGTGCCCGCCTCGATCTTGGCGATGGTGAGGACCGCGGGATCGAAGACGTTGAGCCGGCGCGTGACCAGGGTCTGGAAGGCCTGGACGATCTCGCACGCGACCGGGATCGGGTCGAGGCAGTCGTGCGGCGCCGAGGCGTGCCCGCCCTTGCCGCGCACGACGACGTGGATCGTGTCGCCGGACGCCATCGCCGGCCCCGGTCGCGTCGCGACGACACCGGCCGCGTGGCGGTGCGCGACGTGCAGCGCGAACGCGCCGGACGGCGCCTGCGCTCCGTCGAGCAACCCTTCCTCGAGCATCACGCGGGCGCCGTGATAACCCTCCTCGCCCGGCTGGAACATGAACAGCACCGAGCCCGCGAGCGTGTCGCGGTGTCTGGTGAGAACGCGCGCGGCGCCGACGAGCATCGCGACGTGGGCGTCGTGCCCGCACGCGTGCATGGCGCCCTCCACCTCGGAGGCGAACGGCAGACCGGTGTCCTCGCGCATCGGCAGCGCGTCCATGTCGGCGCGCAGGAGAATGGTCGGTCCCGGCCTGGCGCCGCCGAGCCTGGCCACGACCGACGTCGTGCGCTGCCCCGTCCGCACCTCGAGCCCGAGCCCGTCGAGGGCCTCGAGCACCGTCGCCTGGGTGCGGGGCAGCGTGAGCCCGATCTCCGGGTGCCGGTGGATGCGCCGGCGGAGCTCGATCGTGTCCTCGAGGAGGGTCTGCGCCTCGCTCAGGATCTCGGCGGGTTTCATCGAGCGGGATTATAAAGCGTGAGTACACTCACCGGGATGAAACGGCGGTGGCTCGGCCTCCTCGTCGTAGGCCTCGCCTTCCTCCTCGGAGGCTGCGGCGCGGCGCCACCACGGCTGACGCCGCCGGCACGACCGGTGCCGGATCTCCGAGGCACCTGGACGGGGACCTGGGGCGGGACTCCCCTGACCCTCGTCGTCCTCGAGCAGACGGATGACGCGGCATCGGACGGCGTCACCCTCGGCCCGTGGATGCTGCTCGGCGAGCGGCTGCCCGGGCTGTCCGGCGTCCTGACCTTCACGGTCAAGGGCGAGCCGGTGTCGGTCAATTTCAGGGCGCGGCTCGGGGACTCGAACGGCACGCTCACGCTCGTCCTGGATTCGCTGACGACGAACGGGGAGCAAATCACGCTGACCCAGGTGGACGAGCACCGCATGACGGGCGAAGGAACATCGCGCGCGAGCTGGGAACCGCAGGGGCGCATCGAGCTCGTGCGCCGGGGCGCCGAGCGCCCCGGCGGCGAGCGCCGCTGAGCGCGTTTCAGCGCATGATGCTCTCGGCCTCGATAATGGTGTAATCCCAGACCGTTACGACGTAGTGGTCGGCCGCAGGGAGGTGCGGGACGTTGAAGTACACCCGCCCGAAACCGGCGACGCCACCGGGGATCCATGCGATTCGCTGCCCGACGACGGCCCCGGATTGGTCGAGTGCGCGGCCGAGCACGCGGAACGGCTCCGCATGCTGCCCGTACCGGCTCACGACGTACCCTTGGAGGCGCCGCATCCCGCCCGGCTCGGGCGCCACGCTCCACTCGACCGAGAACTTGTTTTCCCACCCGCCCATGAGGGTCGTCTTCGACGCAGGGATGCCCTCCGCGCCGGTCCCGAGAGTCGCGGTTCCGCAGGCGAGGACGAGGAACGGGAGTCCCAGGCTCGCGAGGGCGGCGGCAAGCTTCCTCATGGTGGTCATGACGTGGGCGCCTCCTCTGCTAAACGATAACATCGACCGCCACTTGCCGGTTCCTTCCTATATCCTTGGGAGCCGCGGGTCTCGTGCGCCACTAGATAGACGAGGGGGTCGGCTCATGGCTTACACGCTCGAACGGTTTTCCGGCGCCTGCCGCCGCATCCTCACGGACGATCCCGGTCCGGAGGGCCGCAAGAAGGTGTGCGCGCTCGTCCAGGAGGTCCTGAGCGACGACGCGTTTCTCGCGAAGCATCTCGGCGACGACGTGCCGGAGCGCAAGATCCTGTTCGAGGACCCGGCGCTCGGCTTCTGCATCCTCGCCCACCTCTACGGCGACGCCCGGGAGAGCCAGCCGCACGATCACGGTCCATCCTGGGCGATCTACGGCCAGGCTCGGGGAGAGACCGTGATGAGCGACTGGACGGTCGTGGAGCCCGCCTCCGAGGGCAAGCCCGGCAAGGTCCGCCGCCTGCGGAGCTACTCGCTCAAGCCGGGCATGGCGCACGTCTACAACGAGGGCGACGTGCACTCCCCGCGGCGCGACGGCCCGACGCGCCTGATCCGTATCGAGGGCACGAACATGGACAAGGTGCGGCGCCTCTCCTACCAGGCGGTGTGACCCGCCGGCTCAGCGCGCGACGCGCACCGTGAAGCGGCGCCCCTGCTCGCTCAGCTCGACACCGTCCTCGCGAATCTCCTCGACGCGCAGCCGGCCGTCGATCGTGTCGCCCTCCACGTATTTGCGCCCGCCGACGAAGATCATGCGGCGCTCCGGCGCGTCGGAGTAGATCAGCGCCTCGATCCTCACTTCCGCCGGCGCCGGGGCCGCGGGCGGCCCGGGCGGTGCCGCGGGTGGAGTCTTCGCCGGCTCCGGCACTCCCCGGGCCGTCGGCGCGGGCCGTCGAGGCACCGCGGGCGCGGCCGACCGAGGCGGCGGCGCGGTACCCGACAGCCGATTCGGCTTGATGGGCGGGGGCTCGACCGCCGTCCGCTTCGGCTCCGCCACAACCGCCGCGGGAGTGACGACCGCGTCCCGCTCGCCGCGTGCCGTCTTCCCGACCTGCACGTCCGCCACAGGCGCGGCGGGCGGACTCGGCGGGGCCGCGACCGGCGCAGGGCGCAGCCAGATCACGAGCAGCGCGGACAACAAGATCGCGTTCAGCAGCAGGGCGGCGAGCAGTCGCCCCGGCGAGCGCGCCCACGCCGATCGCGGCGCCGGCGCGGGGCTGAGCAGCCGCTGCAGCATCGGCGCCTGCCGGTCCCGCTGCTTCGCGACCTTCCTGAGGGCGTCGAGGATGTAGGACACGGCTACGGCCGGGCCTTGAGCCAGGGCGCCGCGGAGCCCGGCATCGCCGTGGCGAGGCGCACGAGCGTCTCCTCGCCCGCGATCCCGTCGGGCGTCAGCGACTCGACCTCCTGGAAGGCGGCGACGCGACGCTTCAGGTCCTCGTCGTAGACCGGGCTCGCGTCTCGCGACGCAGGCTGACCGTCGAGGTCGCTGAGCCGCTGGCGGAGCCAGAGGACGTCCTTGCCGCGCATCCCGGGCTTGAGCGGGAGCGGGCCCGCAACCGGCGGCTTCCAGAGCACCACGAACGGACCGTCCCAGAAGCGCTCGATCTCCGCGGTCGGCACCACGACCCGGCGCTCACCGAGCTGGAGCGTCGCCTCCTGGCCATCCAGCGCCGTCAGGACCACGTAGCGCTTCTCGCCTCCGGACGTGACGAGGCGGAGGATCGCGGGGAGATTGAAGCGGCGCAGGACCGTCCACGTGCCCGTGCGGAGCAGGCAACGCAGACCGGCGCGCCGCGCGTACTCGCAGCCGAGGTCGGGCGCGGTCGGCGGGGCGTCGAGGCGCCAGCGCGCGTAAAGCTGCGTGAAGGCGCTCCGTTCGTCAGCGATCACCGACGAATCCTGAAGCATTTCGGCGAGCGTCGGCTCGCGATGCGGCGGCTCGGCCGCGGTCGCCATGACGACGGGTGGCGCCGGCGGCGGAGACGGCGGCGTAGCCGCCCGTCCGGGCAGCACGGTGACGAGGTCGCGGAGCCACGCCGGATCGAGCAGCACGAGCGCGCCGCCCGCGCCGACGATCAGCGCCGCCGCCGTCGTCACGGCCAGCCACGGCCGGACCCGCGGCGGCCGGCCGAGCACTTCCCCGCCCGCCCGGCGCACGATCGCCGCCGTGACGCGCGTCTGCCCGGTCGCGTACGCGCCGAGCAGCGCGCGATCGCAGATGGTGTTGAGGAGCCGCGGCACGCCGCGCGCGATCCGATGCGCGGCGCGCAGGGCCCGCGCGGCGAAGATCGACCGCTGCTGGCCCGCGACCTCCATCCGGTGCTGCACGTAGGCGCGCGTCTCCTCCGCGGTGAGGGGCCGCAGATGATAGCGCGCGGTCACGCGTTGCGCCAGCTGGCGGAGCTCCGGCCGCGCCAGGAGCTCCGCGAGCTCCGGCTGGCCGATCAGGATGACCTGGAGCAGCTTCTCGCGCGTCGTCTCCAGATTGGTCAGCAGCCGGATCTCTTCGAGCACCTCGGGCGCCAGGTTCTGGGCCTCGTCGATGATCAGCACGGTCCGGTGGCGGCGGCCGTGGGCCTCGAGGAGGGCCTGCGACAGCGCGTCGACCAGGACCTTGAGGCTCGTCGTTCCCGCGGGATAGCTCACGCGGAACTCGTCGCACACGGCCGCGAGCAGCTCGACCGACGTGAGCCGGGGATTGAAGATCATCGCGACGTCGACGTCGGGCGGTACCTGCTCGAGCAGCGCGCGGCAGACCGTCGTTTTCCCGGTGCCGACCTCGCCCGTCAGGAGCACGAAGCTCCCGCCCTCACCGATCCCGTAGAGCAGGTGCGCGAGGGCCTCGCGGTGGGCGTCGCTCAGGTAGAAGTAGCGTGGGTCGGGCGCCAGGGAGAACGGCCGTTCGGCGAGCCCGAAGTATGAGGCGTACATGCGCGTCGCGTCGAGGCTAGAAAAACACGAAGACCTGTCGAACGCAACGCGCCACTGTCACGGTGATCGAGGCGCAGGCGGCCTGAGCGCGCGGACGACCGTATGACGCGCACGGCCCGGCGGGACGCTTCCGCCGGGCCGTGTGCCCGCGCTCGCCGGGCTGGATGACTCGACCTTGAAAGGGTCGCGTCCTGGGCCAGGCTAGACGACGGGGTCGCGCTCGCCAGTATACGCGAGCTACGGGCTCACGCTGAGGTTCCGGTGGCGCACCCAGAAGTAGCCGCCCATCGCGGCCGCGGCGAGCATGTTCGCGACGAGCACCGCCGGCCACGCGAGCGCGTGGAGTACGGGCTCGGCGAACACCATCGCCGCCGCGACGAACCCGAACTCGAAGAAGACGAAGAGCATCAGGATCCCGAAGCCGGCGCTCGGATGACGCTCGACGTAGGCCAGGAGCCACGCGACCACGCCGCCGATCGCGAGAAACACGAGGCCGTGGACCCAGGTGAACATCCCGACCATCTCGAGGTCGGGCAGGACCTCGGCGAGCGGCGCCGCGCCGCGGCGGAAGAGTGCTGAGCCGAGGACGGTCGGCGTGTAGAGCGGCCGGCCCGCCGCCGCGTCCACGAGGAGGAACCAGAGCGCGACGGTCGCCGCGCCGATGAGCCCGGCGATCATTCCCTCCTGGTAGAGCGACACGGTGCGGGGCTCGGGGCTGGCTGACGCTGTCGCGCCGGTCCGAGTGGTCATCACCCTTTCTCCTTTCCGGGGGCCTGAGCCGACCCATGATCGACGGGTACCGCGATTATACCCCCCGCCCTACGGCGACTCGCCCCGCCCGAGGCCGAAGCGGAAGCTGCTGACCCGCACGCGGAAGCCCGTCGTGCCGCGCACGTTCGGTACCCGCGCGCTGAACTCGGTGGCCCGCCGCGCGGGGATCTGCGGGGCGACGAAGGCGATGCCGCGCGCGAGGACCTTGCCCGACGCGTCGAGCGCCTCGGCGGTGACGTAGACGTCCACGACGTCCTGGGCGGCGTCGTTCGCGACCTGGCCCGCCAGCTCGGCGTGGGTCTCGCCGGTCCGCTCGACGCTCCAGGTGACGCGGAAGTTGCCCTGCGCCCCGGCGGGACGGGCGCCCGCGGCCAGCGCGCCGAGGGCGGCGAGGGCCAGGAGCAGCGAGAACCAGGCGGGGTGGGCGGGCGTTCGGGTGGACACGGTCGCGGTATTATACGGCACCGCGCGGCGCCCGCAGGATCAGAACGCGAGGCGGACGCCCGCGCGGACGAGGCGCGCCGCGCCGATCGAGATGACGCCCTCGCTCGTGCGCCCCGTCGAGTAGGTGGCGTCGAGGAGGTTCTCCACGCCCGCGAAGGCCTCGGCCCATCTCGCGAACCGGCGCGAGACGAAGAGGTCGAAGACGACGTAGCTCCCGAGCGGCAGCGTGTTCTGGTCGTCCTCGAACTGGCCGCCGACGTAGCGCGCCGTCGCCTGGACGCCGAGCAGCGCCGGGTGCTCGTAGCGCACGGAGAGCGTCGCGGTGTTCTCGGGCACCTGCGCGAGCCGGAGGCCCTCGAGGCCCCGCTGGCTCGAGGCCAGGACGACGCGCGCGTCGGTGTAGAGGTGGCTCGCGATCACCCGCCATTCGCGGGCGAGCCGCCACTCGATCTCGGTCTCGATCCCCCGGATCCGCGCGAGGTCGAGGTTCTGACGCTGCCGGCATGTCGTGCCCGCGGGGCAGTCGGGCAACGGCGACGTGAGCGTCACGTTCGCGACGAGGTCGCGCACCTCGTTCCAGAACGCCGTCGCGCGCCCCTCGAACGGCCCCCAGCGCTGCTGCAACCCCGCCTCGCCGCCGGTGAGACGCTCGGGCTTGAGGTGCTCGTTGGCGGCGGTGACGTCGTTCCGCACGCGGAAGACGCGGTAGAGCTCGTTGAGCGTCGGCACGCGGAAGCCCTGGTAGGCTGAGGCACGGAGATCGGTCGTCGGCATGACGTGCACCAGCAGCGCCACGCGCGGATCCGCCAGGACGCGGTCCACGTCGTGGAACATCTGGCGGTCCGGAACGCCACTCCCGGCCAGCGGCTTGGTGTCGCGCCGGGTGCCGTTGTAGTTCAGCCAGTAGTCGGCGCGGAGGCCGGCGACGAGCTCCCACCGTGGGTCCGGCGTGTAGACCTCCTGGAGGAAGGTGCCGGCGAGGATCTGCTCCCCGCCCGCGATGCGCGTGCGGGCGAACGCGCCCGCGTTGTAGACGCGCTCGTCGGTCTCGCCCGAGACCCAGCGCGCGTCGGCGCCCGCGATGAGGACGTGGGCGCCGAAGCGCCGGCTCCACTGGAGCCAGCCGCCGGCCGACGTGGACGGCGAGCGCTGGTCGAGGGCCAGCGTCTCCGAGTTCCGGTCGGGCATCTGCGTGGAGAACGTGCTCCGGAACGCCTGGTCGAGGGCGAAGAGCGCGAAGCTCCACTCCCCCGCCTCGCCCGCGCGGACGCGCCCGCCGGCGGCGATCGTCCCCGAGCCCGTGCGGTTGAACTGGAGCGGCGTGCCGTTGCCGCGGTCCTCGTCGAAGTAGTTGCCCGTGACGAACAGCGAGAGGTCGGACGACTCGACGAGCTCGACGCGCCCGTTGAAGGTGTCGTGCTTCGAGTCGGCGTCGATGTCGATCGAGCCGCGGCGGGACGTCTTGACGACCGGGTAGCCGCGCGTGGCGAAGTGGTTGCCCTCGAGCGAGAGGCGGAACGGCCCCTGCGCCTCGGTCAGGAGGAGGTCCGCGTTCAGCGTCTCGCGCGTGCCGAAGCTCGTCTCGAGGAAGGCGGCGCGCTCGACGGGCCGGCGCGTGAGGATGTGGACGACGCCGCCCAGGGCGTAGTTGCCCCAGAGGCTCGAGCCGCCGCCCCGTACGACCTCGATCTGCTCGATCGCCTGGAGCGGAACCCGGCTCCAGTAGACCCAGCCGCCGAAGGGATCGTTGAGCGGTACGCCGTCGACCAGGACGAGCGCGCGGCTCGTGCCGGAGGGCCCGATGCCGCGGAGCGAGAGTCCCTGCGTCGTGGGATGGCCGACGATGCTCGACGAGCGCCGGAAGAGGCTGAACCCCGGCACCTGGCGCAGGAGGTCGTCCACCGTCTGGCTCGCCGAGTGCGTCACGTCGTCGCGCGTGATCACCGTGACGGCGGCCGGCGCGTCGCCCGCCTTCTGCTCCATGCGCGTCGGCGTGACGACGACCGGCTCGAGGCGCGTGGGAGTCTCGGGCGCTTGCGCCGCGGCGGGCGCGGTGAGGAGCGCCACGAGCAGGAGTGCCCGGAGGGCGACGCTCACTTCGGGCTCAACGTGAACCTCACCGGGACCTCCACCAGGCTGTCCACCGGGCGCGCGCCCTCGCGCGCAGGCGCGAAGGTCCAGCCCCGCACCGCCACCACCGCCGCGTCGTCGAGGACAGGCACCCCCGACGAGACCGCGACGTGCACCTCACCGACCCCGCCGCTCGCGAGCACCTCGACGTTGAGGATGACGACACCCTCGAGTCCCCGCTCGCGCGCGGCCGCGGGATAGGCGGGCAGCGGCGTCCGCCCGTACGCCGCCGGCATCTGCGGGCGGGCGGTGCGGATCTCGAGCGGGAGCCGGACGACGTCGTCGGCCGCGGCCGGCGACGCGAAAGCCGCGAGGCCCAGCGCGAGAAGCAGAAGAGGGCGGATGGTCGTCACGACGCTGCCTCGTCGGGCGAGGATGCTACACACGGCCCCGGCGCGAGTCAACGCGGCTTGACAAAGCGGGAGCCCGGGACGTATCGTCCGGCCCGCGAAGAGATTCCGCGCCGAGCGAACCGTTGGCGACCCGATTTTCGAAGGGGAGGCTCACCATGTGGCGCATCGGCCTGACATCGCTCGCTGTGGCGCTCGCCGCCGTGCTCGCCCTCGCACCGCTGGCGCAGGCCCAGCAGCCGCCGCCGACCTGGAAGCAGGGCCAGCCGCCCCATCTGGCGGACTCGACGCTGGCGCCCATCGCCCAGCCCCCGGCGCCCAAGCCGCCGGGCGAGATCCCCGTGGAGAAGATCAAGCTTCCGCCCGGCTTCAAGGCCTCCCTGTGGGCCCACGGGATCAACAACGCGCGCGTCATGACCTGGGGCGACAAGGGCACCCTGTTCGTCAGTAGCCGCGTGGCCGGCAACGTCTACGCCGTCCTGGACAAGGGCGCCACGCGCGAGGTGAAGACGATCGCCAAGGGCCTCAACCTCCCGAACGGCGTCGCCTTCAAGAACGGCACGCTCTACATCGCCGAGATCTCCCGGATCACGAAGATGGTGGGGATCGAGGACCGTCTCGACAACCCGCCCGCGATGGAGGTCGTCTACGACATCCTGCCGCGCGACCTGCCGCACGGCTGGAAGTACCTGGCCTTCGGTCCGGACGGCAAGCTCTACTTCAACATCGGCGCGCCGTGCAACATCTGCATGCCGCCGGACACCCACGCCAACCTCTCGCGCGTCAACCCCGACGGCACCGGGTTCGAGTACTGGGCGCACGGCGTGCGCAACAGCGTGGGGTTCGACTGGCACCCGGTGACGAAGGATCTCTACTTCACCACCCACGGCCGCGACTGGCTAGGCGACGACGTGCCGAGCGACCGGTTCGACGTCGCGCCGAAGAAGGGCCTGCACTTCGGCTTCCCGTACTGCCACCAGGGCAACGTCCCCGATCCCGACTTCGCCAGGGGGCACAGCTGCAGCGAGTTCGCGTCGCCGCTCCTCAAGACGGGGCCGCACGTGGCCGGCAATGGCGTGCACTTCTACACGGGCTCGATGTTCCCGGCGGAGTACAAGAACCGCGCGTTCCTCGCCCAGCGCGGCTCCTGGAACCGCACGCAGAAGGTCGGCTTCCGCGTGATGATGGTCACGCTCGGAACGGCTGCCGAGCCCAGGTACGAGCCCTTCGCCGAGGGCTGGCTCCAGGGCCAGGACATCTGGGGCCGGCCGGTCTACACGCAGGAGATGAAGGACGGCTCGCTCCTGATCTCCGACGACTACGCGGGGGCGATCTACCGCGTCACCTACCAGCGCTGACCGCTCTGAGCGCGCGTGCGAGCACCCCCGCCGGGAGACCCGGCGGGGGTGTTCGTCTGTTCGAGAACAGGCGTCCGTTGGCGAACCGGGTATCATGGAGCCGCATGAGACGGGTCCCCTGGCTCATCAGCATCGCGGTGCTGACCGCCGCCTTGGCGGCGACGGTTCGGGTGTCGGCGGCGGCCGACGTCGAAGCGGGACGGCAAACGTCGGCGCCGTGCGCGCGGTGCCACGGTCAGGACGGGAACTCGACCATCCCGGGCATCCCGTCGCTGGCCGGCCAGCCGACGATGTTCACCCACTGGCAGCTCATCAAGTTCAGGGACGGGCGGCGCAAGAAAGACGCCCAGGCGTCGCCCCTCATGGTGAACCTGAGCGACGCCGACATGGCCGATGTGGCCGCCTACTTCGCGGCCCAGCGTCCCACACCGCGTCCGGCGTCCACCGACCCGGCGAAGGCCAGCGTCGGCCGGCGGCTGGTCGAGCAACACCACTGCGTCTCCTGCCACCGCGGGCTCGCCGGCCAGCAGCAGGTGCCGCGCCTCGCCGGCCAGGACCTCACGTACCTCTTGAAGATGCTCCGCGGCTTCAAGGCGCAGACGGCGGCGGACCTCGATGGAATGATGACGATGTCGGCCCAGCCCCTGACCGACGCGGACATCGAGAACCTCGCCCACTACATCGCCGACCTCCCGCCGGCGCTGCCGCGGTAGCGGTCTCCGCTAGCCCGAGCCGCCCGCCCGCTCGCGCCGCGCCTTCACACCCGCCAGCAGCAGCTCGACCCGGTACGCCACGTAGATCTGCGCCGGCAGGAGCAGCGGCGCCAGCACGCCGAGCCGCCGCAGGAGCGGCGCGGTGATGAGCGACAGCGCCACGAAGACGACGACGGCCGCCGGCAGGCCGAGCAGCCGGACGCGTGGCGAGACGGCGGCGCCGAGCAGCGCGCTCGCGCCGAGCCCCAGGAGGAGGAGCGCGCCGAGGACGACGAGCGAGGTGACACCGCGGCGCGGCTCGAGATACGGCGCCGCCAGCGCGGCGAGGACGACGGAGAACGCGAAGAGGAGCGGGATCTCGTAGAGCCTCCCCCGCTCCCCGGTGAGCGCCCGCACGCCGAAGGCGTCGGCGAGCGTCAGTGAGCGTTCAGCGCCGTCGTGATGACCCAGGCGAAGTCGGCGACGAGCGCCGCGATGAGCACGGCCGACAGGATGTTGTACAGCGTGTTGCTCTCGCTCATGGGCGCCTCCTCGGGCCTCCCCGCGGCTTGAGTGTGGTGAGCCGTGGTGGGATCGAACCACCGACCCCCTGATTAAAAGATCGATGCTGACAACCCACCCTCCAATAACTTGCGGCCCGCCGTGTTGCAGATCGTGGCAGATCGCTGCGTGACACGCAACCCAGGCGCAACCAGAACGGGGCTGACACTCGCCGACGGGCAGACCACCCCCAAGGCCGGGACACCGTCTCGGGGGCCAAGCCCAGCTATACACGGCATCACCCTGGCGCTCTGTCCCTCAGGCTCGCTCTCTCTACACCCACCCCACGGGCCCGTAAGTTGATCAAGAATCGGTGAAACGGCTGCGCGTGCTAGAGCGGATGAGGCTTCCAGCTTACTGGGAGAAGAAGGGGATGGTCTACCCCTTGTAGGTGATATATGTTCTCGTGGAGCTAAGTGCGGGAGGGAGAATGCCATGAGTCGACCCCTCGGCCGATGGTTCGCTGGGCTGCTCGCGGCCATGGTGCTCGCCGAGACCGGCTGCGCCACGAAGATGCAAGACGGTCGTGTGACGGCCCCACCCCAGGCGCGGCACTGTGAGGGCTCGGAATTCGTGACCAGCATTGACATGGCCGTCCTGCCGATTCCCGGCATCGCGTTCTTCGTGCCCAAAATCACCTTCAACGCTCCGGACAGCAGCGAGTTCCTGGCTAAGTGTGGCGGCAAACAGCAGATGAACCGAACCGTCCGGGCCACCTATGGGGTGTGCGCCCCGACGATCTTTCTGACCACACTCATCACCCTGGGCGTCCTAGGCGTCTGTCCAACGTCCGTGAGCTACTCGGCCGACGTCATCTACTGATGCTTCCACAAGTTCGTCGTCTACCGCACCCGCCTCGCTGGTCCACCTGCAGCCGAGGTGAGCAGGTAGAACGCGACGAGCAGTGAGGCCCTTCGTGCGAGTCGCATCATCGGTTGCCCTCCTCGGCCTGTCGCAGTGCGGCCCACGCCCCACCCTGCACGGCACGCCACGCAGTCCCGGCCCACGCGGAGCCCGTGGCGCTCGTGGGTGAGTGCTCCCTCCCGCTCGTGTAGAACGTCGCCCGCCAACCCTGCTCGTCGTACCGCGTGAGCTGGAGGTCATAGCCCTGGCGAGTCATGCCGACTGCGACGGCACCGATGCCCGGCCACGAGTCGAGCCAGGAGCCGCAGGAGTCAACGTTTCCAGGACACGCTGCTCAAGTTGCTAGAGGCGAAGGCGATGCCGTTCAAGTCATTGGTCCAAAATGTACGTCTGGTGATGACGGACGCGTTTAGACCGGGGAGGTAGGAAATGCGCCACTCATCAATCTCGATCACGGTCGATGTCTACGGCCACCTTCGTTCCGGGAGCGAACTGGGCTGCTGTGAACCGGCTGGATGAGCGTCCGACAGGCACAACGATCCGCAACCTAGACGCAACCCCGCCTATAGTCTCGATCAGCGGGAGATACGGAAGTCACTGAAGTGATTGGTGAGCCGTGGTGGGATCGAACCACCGACCCCCTGATTAAAAGTCAGGTGCTCTGCCAACTGAGCTAACGGCTCGTGCCTGAGATTCTACGCGAGACCGGAGCAGCCCCAAAGCCGCGATCGCGGCGTGGAGGCCTGGCCAGGGGTCACCTCTCAGGGATGTTCCCCCGGGGATATCAGGTGAAGAGCCGATGGGAGGGGACCCCCGCCGCGCTTAAAATGCGCCCCATGAGCCCCGGAGGGCATCTCGTCACCTCGGTGGCTGCCGCCGGCGCCGCGCTGGCCGCGACCGGCTCGCTTCCTCTCACGGTCGGTGTCGTCGTCGGGGGCTTCCTCATCGACGTGGACCACGCGGTGGACTATGTGCTCGTCGAGCGCCGCCGCGAGCTGACGCCCGGCGCGTTCCTGCGCTACTACACCGAGGGCCGCGCGCGGCGCGTGGTCCTCGCGCTGCACTCCTACGAGTTCTTCCTGGCCCTCGGGGCGCTCGCCTGGTGGCTCGACTCGGCGTGGCTCGCCGGCTATCTCGCGGGAGGCCTGATGCACCTGGCGCTCGACGTCCACTTCAACGGACGGCTCACGCCGAAGAACATCTTCGCGTTCTACAGCTTCGGCTTCCGCCTCGCGCGCCGCTTCGACGCCGCGGCGCTCTTCGGCTCCGAGCTGTTCAGCGTGCCCGAAGGATTCTGGCGCGCGTTCTTCCTCGGCGCCCTCCGCGCGCGCCCGCGCGTCGAGCCCCGGACCGCCGTCCCCCAGCCGACCCGCGGGTAGCCGATCCCGGCCCGCGGCTCCTACCGTGGCTGCTGCTGCCGCTCGATCTCGCGCGAGAGCGCGGGGAACTCGCGGGAGAACTCGGCGCCGAAGCGCGCGCCGAACTCCTTCTCGCGCGCCTTCATGAGGCGCTCACCTGCGGCCGCGCCCTCGGTGACCATGACCCCCGAGAGGCGCAGCGCCTTGGCGCCGAGCGGGGTGTGATAGAAGTCCGCGAGCTCGCGCATCTCGGCACCCGAGAAGTGGCGCGAGATCAGCGACGCGTAGAGGTTCTCCCACTCCTGCTGCGGCGCGACCTCCTTCATGAGGCGCGTGAAGAGCGTCTGGAGGCGTCCCGTCTCGTCCTCGGTGAGCGGGCGCCGGACGCGCCCCTCGAGCGCCGCCTTGATGACCTGCGAGCCGATCTTCCCGGCCTGAACCATGATCGCGTCGAAGGTGCCCGACGTGAAGATGAGGCGCGCCAGCTCGCGCGCCTCCGGCGGCTCGCCCTGCGCCGCCGCCGGCGAGCCCGACAGCAGCACCAGCGCGAGCACGAGGGCGGCCTTCGCATGGAGTCTCATGACGGCTCCTCTCCGGGTCCGGGCGCGCGTGGGCGCCGCGCTAGAGCAGGCTCGAGCGCACCGACGGGAACCAGCGCACGAGCGGCGAGTCCTCGCACAGGATCGTCTCGGCGCGCTGGGCGCCGGTCGAGATGAGGCAGAAGGGCACGCCCACCAGCTCCTCGAGCCGCTCGATGTAGCGGCGTGCCTTCGCCGGCAGGTCGGTCTCGTTCCGGGCGCCGACGGTCGAGGCCCGCCAGCCCTCGACCTCCTCGTAGACGGGCTCGGCCTCGACCACGACGTTCTCGTCCTCGGGGAACTCCGTGAGGACGTCGCCGCGGTGCCGGTAGGCGACGCAGACCTTCACCGTCTCGCACTGATCCAGGACGTCGAGCTTCGTGAGGGCCACGGTGTCGAGGCCGTTGATGCGCGTCGCGTAGCGGCCGACGACGGCGTCGAACCAGCCGCAGCGGCGCGGCCGGCCCGTCGTCGCGCCGTACTCGTGGCCGCGCGCGCGGAGCGCCTCGGCGACCGTGCCCGACAGCTCCGTCGGGAACGGCCCGCCGCCCACGCGCGTCGTGTAGGCCTTGCTCACGCCGAGGACGCCGTCGATCTTCGTCGGCGGCACGCCGGTGCCGGTCGAGGCGCCGCCGGCCGTCGTCGAGGACGAGGTGATGTACGGGTACGTCCCGTGGTCGATGTCGAGCATCGTCGCCTGCGCGCCCTCGAAGAGGACGCTGTAGCCGCTCTCGATCCAGCGCGAGAGCAGGAGCGCTGTGTCCGTGATGTACGGCGCGAGCCAGCCCGCGTAGCGGAGGTACTTGTCGAGGATCTCCTCCACCGAGAAGGTCTGCGCGTCGTAGATCTCCCGAAGCAGCCGGTTCTTCTGCGCCACGTTCAGCTCGAGCTTCTCGCGGAACAGGCGCTCGTTGAGGAGGTCGGCCATGCGGATGCCGACGCGCGCCGCCTTGTCCACGTAGGCGGGCCCCACGCCCTTGCCGGTGGTGCCGATGCGTCGCTTGCCGAGCTTCGCCTCCGAGGCGTGGTCGAGCGCCGGGTGGTAGGGCATGATCAGGTGCGCGTTCTTCGAGATGAAGAGATTGCCGTCGAGCGTGACGCCGCGACGCACGAGCGCCTCCATCTCCTCGATGAGCGAGCCCGGGTCCACGACGACGCCGCAGCCGATGACGCAGCGGCAGCCCGGGTGCAGGATGCCCGACGGGATCGTGTGGAGGACGTACTTCTCGCGGCCCACCACGACCGTGTGGCCGGCGTTGTTGCCCCCCGCGAACCGCGCGACGACGTTCACGTGCGGCGTCAGGAGGTCGACGACCTTCCCCTTGCCCTCGTCCCCCCACTGCGTGCCGACGACGACGATGTTAGGCATGACCCACCCCTCCAAAGAAGCGCGCCGGATCGGCCAGGAGCTCGGCGACCGCGAGCGTGCGCTCGGCGCCGCTCGCGAGGTCGATGGCGAGGAGCCGGTCAGCCCCCGTCTTCGGGCTTCCCACGACCAGCACGTGGCGCACCCGCTGGGCGCGCGCGTACGCGAGCGAGTCCTCGAGCCCGCGGCTCACGATATCGCGCGCCACCGAGGCGCCGAGGTCGCGCAGCCGCCGCGCGAGCGAGAGCGCCGCCGTCTTGTCCGGCGTGAAGTCGATGATGAAGAAGTCGGGCCCGGCCAGCGCGACGGCCACGCCCTGCGCCTCCATCACCGAGAGCACGCGCGCGACGTCGAAGGCGAAGCCCACCGCGGCGCAGTCGTAGCCGAAGCGCGCGAGCATCTGGTCGTAGCGGCCGCCGCCCGCGACCGCGGCGCCGAAGCCCGACACATATGCCTCGAAGTACGTCCCCGAGTAGTAGTCGAAGCCGCGCACCTCGCCCAGGTCGAGCGTCACCGCGTCGGCGAGCCCGTAGATCTTGAGCAAGCGGGCGACCTCGGCGAGGTTCGCGACGGCCCGGGCCGAGCGCTTGTTGTGGGCGATCGCCGCCGCGCGCTCGAGCACCGCCTCGCCCCCGAAGAGCCCGGGGAGCGCGGCGAGCGCCTCGCCGAGCGGCGCCGGCGGCGCGAGCTGCCGCACGACGGCCGCGAGCGCGGCGGCGTCCTTCCGGCCGAGCGCGGCGCGCAGCTCACGCACGCGCGCGGGCTCGGCGGCGAGCTCCTCGCAGAGGCCGCGGAAGAAGTCCGGGTGGCCCAGCACGAGCTGGAAGCGCTCGAGGCCGAGCGCCCGGAAGCCCTCGATCGCCATCGCGATGATCTCGACCTCCGCCTCCGGCTTCTCCAGGCCGACCAGCTCGACGCCCGCCTGGTAGAACTCCCGGTAGTGCGACACCTGCGGCTCGTCGTAGCGGAAGACGTTGGTCACGTAGGCGAGGCGGATCGGCTTGGGCTCGTCGCGCAGGCGCGTCGCCACGATGCGCGCGATCTGCGGCGTGATGTCGGCGCGGAGCGCGAGCAGGCGGCCGGTCTCGCGGTCCACGAGCTTGAACATGTTCTCCTGCACGTCGGCGTCGGTGCCGGTCGCGAGCACGTCGGCGTACTCGTACGTCGAGGTGACGATCTCGCGGTAGCCCCAGCGCGTGAACACGCCGAGCAGGCACGCCTCGACGTGCCGCTTGCGCGCCGCTTCGTCCGGCAGGTAGACGCGCGCGCCCCTGGGAAGCTGGGACGGCAGCGGCCTCACGACGGCGCCTCGAGGTGCGCGAGCGTGTTCATCCGGTGGACGGTCGCCCAGCCGGGCTCGTACTCGATCTCGGTGATGCCGGCGGGCGCGGCATCCACGGTCCAGAGCCGCTCCGGGCCGAGCCCGAGCGCGTCGAGCACGAGCAGCCGCGTGACGATCGCGTGGCTCACGAGCACGACCGTCTCGCCCGCGTGCGTGGCGCGGAGCTCCTCGAGCCCGGCGCGCGCGCGCCCAGCGACGTCGGCGACCGTCTCGCCGCCGGCGATCCTGAGGAGGTGCGGGGCGTGGCGCCACTGCTCGTACGCCGCCGGGAAGCGGGCGGCGACCTCGTCGCGCGTGAGGCCCTCCCACTCGCCGAACGCCATCTCGGCGAAGGCGGGTTCGACCTCCACGGAGAGGCGGTGGGGCTTCGCGATGACCTCGGCCGACGCGCGGGCGCGCTCGAGCGGGCTCGCGTAGACCGCGGTGACGACCTGCGGCGCGAGTGCCGTCGCGACGGCCTCGCACTGGCGCAGGCCCTCGGGGGCCAGCGGGACGTCCCGCGCGCCCGCGAACCGCCGCTCGCGCGACCACGCGGTTTCCCCGTGCCGTATGACGAACAGCCTGAGCTTGCTCACAACCGGACCATTCTAAGCCCTGAGGCGCTGAAAGCGTAGCGGGCCGGGCGGTGGTCGTGCCTCAGTCTGACCCGCCAGCGTACGGGGTGACGCGCCGATCTGGCATCCTCGGCCCATGGCGCCGCCCGCGATGGAGGCCGACCCGGCCGACCGTGTGTGGTCGCCGGACGAAACTGCACGCCGGGCGGCCTGAGATGGACCGAGACGATATCGTCGGGCTCATCAGCATCATCGGCGCTGCTCTTGTCCTCGGAATCGCCGTGGGGATCGTGCTGTGCAAAATCCGCTAGGTGAGACTGAGACGTTACGGGGCGGTGTCGCGGTTCGACGCGTGGACCTCAGCGACGCCCGGGCTGGAAGAGCTCGATGGGGTTGCCGGCTGGATCTTCCAGCAGAATCTGCTGGCCGCCCATCCCGGTGACGATCTCGGTCTGCGGCGCGCTACAGCTTGACGAGCTTGGCGGAGACGATGTCGGACATCGCCCGGATCTCGTCGAGCGCCGCCGGCGGCATCGGGTCGTCGAGGTTCAGGATGGAGACCGCGCGGCCGCCCCGCCGCTCGCGCCCGAGCTGCATCCCCGCGATGTTGACGCCGTGGCGGCCGCAGAGGGTGCCGATCCGGCCGATCACCCCGGGCACGTCGAGGTTCGCGAAGACGAGCATCCAGCCCTGTGGCAGGGCTTCCAGCGGGTAGCCGTCGATCCGGACGAAGCGCGCCTCGCGCTTGAAGAACACGCTGCCGGCGACCGACGCGGCGCCGCGATCGGTGCGGAGCTCGGCCTCGATGAGGCTCGCGTAGTCCTGGGCCTCGGTCGTCGAGGTCTCGGTGACCCGGAGGCCGCGCGATTTCGCGAGCGGGAGCGCGTTCACGTCCGTGATGCGCTCCGAGAGGATCGTGCCGAGGAGGCCGCGGACGAAGGCGAGCGTGAGCGTGGCGGGCGTGCGCCCCGCGATCTCCCCCGCGTACGTGAGTCGCACCTCCTCCATCCGCCCCTCGGCCAGCTGGGCGAGGAAGCGGCCCATCTTCTCGGCGAGCCCGGTCCACGGCGCCTGCTCCCGGTGCGTCTCGGCGTCCACCGACGGGAGGTTGACCGCGTTCACGACGAGGCCGCGCAGCAGCGCGTCCGCGACCTGGTCGGCGATCGCGAGCGCCACGGCGGTCTGCGCCTCGTCGGTCGCCGCGGCGAGGTGCGGCGTGGCGATCACCTGCTCGAGCCCGAGCAGCGGGTGGTCGGCAGGCGGTGGCTCCTGCTCGAAGACGTCGAGCGCCGCGCCCGCGACGCGGCCCGCGCGGATCGCCCCGGCGAGCGCTTGCTCGTCGATGATTCCCCCGCGAGCGCAGTTGACGATCCGGACGCCGGGCTTCACGCGCGCCAGCTCGTCCTCGCCCAGCAGGTGCCGCGTCTCCTCGACGAGCGGCACGTGGATCGTGATGAAGTCCGCCCGGGCGAGGAGCTCGTCGAGCTCGACGGGCTCGACGCCGTGGCGCTGGGCGGCCTCACGCGTGAGGTACGGGTCGTAGGCGATCACCTGCATGCGGAAGGCCGCCGCGCGGCGGGCCACCTCGGAACCGATCCGCCCGAGCCCGAGGACGCCAAGCGTCTTGCCGAGGAGCTCGACGCCCTGGAGCCTGTTCTTCTCCCAGCGCCCGCCCTTCAGGGAATGGTCGGCGGCGGGCACGCGGCGGGCGAGCGCCAGGAGCAGGGCGAGCGTGTGCTCGGCGACCGCGGTCGTGTTGCCGCCGGGCGTGTTCATCACGACCACGCCCCGCTCGGTCGCCGCGTCCACGTCGATCGTGTCCACGCCCGCGCCCGCGCGGCCGACGACCTCGAGGCGGCGCCCGGCCTCGAGCGCGGCGCGCGTGACCTTGGTGGCGCTGCGGACGATCAGCCCCTCGTACTCGCCGATGCGCGCGACCAGCTCGGCCTCGGCAAGCGCGCCCGCGACGTCCACCTCGAGGCCGTGCTTCCGCAACGCGTCGACGCCGACGGCGTCGAGGCGGTCGGTGACGAGGACCCGCTTCACGACTTCTCGGCGAAGATCTTCTGGGCGGCGCGGACGCTGGCGCCGAAGTCCACCGGCTGGCCGAGGTCGGCCAGGACCTGCTCGAGCGCCGCGAGCGCGACGATCGTGTCGAACTCGGCGGCGTAGCCCATGTGACCGAGGCGGAAGATCTTGCCCTTCATCTCGCCCTGCCCGCCGGCGATCGTGATGTTGTGCGCCTGCGAGTAGAGGGCGACGATCTTCTCGCTGTCCACGCCCTTCGGCGAGACGACCGCCGTGAGCGCGGGGCTCGGCGTCGCCTTGCAGAAGAGCTCGAGGCCGAGCGCCTCGACGCCCGCGCGCGTCGCGCGCGCGAGCCGGTCGTGGCGCTTGAAGACGTTCGCGAGCCCCTCCTTCTCGAGCATGCGCAGGACCGCCTGGAGCCCGATGACGATGGAGACCGCGGGCGTGAAGTGCGCCTCGTTCTTCACGACGCACTTCCGCTCCTCGACGAGGTTGAAGTAGTACTTCGGCAGCCGTGAGGTCTTCGTCGCCGCCCACGCCTTGTCGCTGAGCGCGCAGAACGCGAGGCCGGGCGGGAGCATGAGCCCCTTCTGCGAGCCCGAGACGACGACGTCCACGCCCCACACGTCCATCGGCAGGTCGGCGATCCCGAGGCTCGAGACCGCGTCCACGATGAGGAACGCCCCCGTGTCGCGCGTCGCCTGGGCGTAGCCGCGCACGTCGTGGAGCACGCCCGTCGAGGACTCGCTGTGCTGGGTGATCACCGCCTTCAGACCCGTGTGCGCCCCGAGCGTCTCGGCGACGCGCGCGGCGGGCACGCTGTGGCCGAACGGCGCGGTCAGGTCGAGGACGTTGACCCCGTACGCCTTGCAGATCTCCAGCCAGCGGTCGCCGAACTTCCCCGCGCGGACCAGCGCGACGGTGTCGCCCGCGGAGAGCGTGTTGACCACCGCCGCCTCCATCGCGCCCGTGCCCGAGCACGCGAGCGGCAGCACCTCGGTCTGGGTCTGGAAGAGCTTCTTGAGCCCGGCGCGCACCTCGGTGAAGAGCGCCTCGTACTGCGGCGTCCGGTGGTGGATCATCGGCTGCGCCATGGCCAGGAGCGCTTCGCTCGGCACGGGCGTCGGGCCCGGCGCCATCAGCTGGTACTTCTTCATCCCGCCGGCCTCCTGGAGAGGGTGAGATTCGCTCCGATGGTAACACGGCCGGAACCCGCCGAGCGCCCGAGGGCGGTGACGAAGATCGCGTCCGTGCCGCGCGCGTGCGGCGAGAAGAACTCGACGACGAGCCGGTCGTAGAAGGTGAGCCCCGACGCGCCGAACCCCTGCGCGTACGCGGCGAGATAGGCGCGCCCGCCGGCGAGCCCGGCCTCGAGGTTGGCGAGCCGGTAGCCGCGGTCGCCGAAGGCATCGAGGATGGCGCCGAGCGGCGCCAGGAAATAGACGACCGCCGCGGCGTCGCCGCCGAGCGGCTGCTCGAGGCAGAGGTACGCCGATTCGCGCCGCCACTCGCCCGGCCGGAGGAGCTCGAGCGCGTGGGCGTCGCGGTGATAGACGTAAGCGCCCGGCGGCACGCCGTCGACCGCGTCGACGACCAGATAGAGGTCGACGAGCCCCGGCGGGACGTCGGCCTCCGCGGCGCGCGCGGCGAGCGCCAGGGCCGTCGCGAGCTCGAGCGCCGTCAGGGACTCGTGAGCAAATTGCCGCGTCGAGCCGCGCCGCTGGATCGTGTCGCCGAGCCCGCGCCCGCACGTCGCGCGCGGCGGAGGCAGAGGCAGCAGGGCCGGGGACACGGCCTTCTCGACGGCGCGCGCCGTCAGGCTCCCCTGCCGCCACGCGCGGACGGCCGCGGGAGTCTCGAGACTCGAGGCTGCGTGGATCTCGCGGAGCAGCGGATAGTCCACTTCGCTGGAAGAGAGCGGCATGACCGGGTGGCTGATCTCGTCGAGCGTCACGACGGCCGGGGCCGGCGCGCCCTCGGGGCCGAGCGGCACGAGCTCGAGCGCGGCCTCGCGCGTGGCGTCCAGGCCGAGGAGCCGGTTCACCTCGGCGTCGACGAAGCCGGTGAGCAGCCGGGGCGCCAGGCCCAGCGCGCCGCCGACGGCGAGGAGATTGGCGAGCAGCGTCCCGGAGTCCCAGAAGAGATGCCGGTAGCCCCGGGCCTGGTACTTCCACGTGTTGCGCCAGTAGATGGCGCTCAGCACGATGGTCGCGGCGCGCTTGGCCAGCGATTCGTCGCCGGCAGCCGCGGCGAGCGCGGCGCGCACGTCGCCCTGCCGCAGGCGGCGCAGCGCGAAGTCGCCCGGGCAGAAGTGGTAGAGGCCGGGCTCGAGGCCCTCGACCGCGCCGGCGGCCACGTACACCTCGGTCTGGTACAGGGCGCCGGTCGAGGGCGCGGCGCGGAAGAGCGCCTCGCCCCCGCCCGGATAGGTCTTCTTCCTGGTCAGGCCCGCCGAGTAGTAGAGGAGCGCCGCGAGCGTCTCGAGGGAGAGCCGCGGCGCGTCCGGCGCGGGCGCGGCGAGCGCCGCGAGGGCGTCGGCGGCGACCGGGTCGGCGTCGCGCGGCAGCGCGAGGGCCGGGAGCTCCGTGTAGACCTTGAACGGGAAGGGCTTGACGTCCCAGTCGAGCGTGTGCGTGCTGGTGCGCACCGACTGGGGCGAGTGCTCGGTGCCGTCGTGGTACCGGCGCGCGACCCCCCTACGCAAACGCGTACGGCGGCCGGAAGACCCCGCGCTCGGTGATGATGGCGGCGATGAGCCGCGCGGGCGTGACGTCGAACGCCGGGTTGAACACGGGCGACTCGGCGGGCGCCGTCTGCTGCGCGCCGACCTTCCGCAGCTCGGCGGGGTCGCGCTCCTCGATCGGGATGTGGTCGCCCGACGGGAGCGACGCGTCGATCGTCGAGACGGGCGCGGCGACGTAGAAGGGCACCGCGTGGTGCCGGGCGAGCACCGCGAGCGCGTAGGTGCCGATCTTGTTCGCGGTGTCGCCGTTCGCGGCGATGCGGTCGGCGCCGGTGACGATCAGATCCACCTCGCCCCGCGCCATCAGCGACGCGGCGGCGACGTCGGCGATCAGCCGGTGCGGGATCCCCTCGCGCACGAGCTCCCACGCCGTGAGCCGCGAGCCCTGCATGACCGGCCGCGTCTCGTCCACCCACACGCGCGCGACCTTGCCCTGCGCGTGGGCGGCGCGGACGACGCCGAGCGCGGTGCCGTACCCCGCCGTGGCGAGCGCGCCCGCGTTGCAGTGCGTGAGGATCCGCGCGTGCGGCGGCACGAGCGCGGCGCCGTGGGCCCCCATCGCCTGGTTCGCCGCCAGGTCCTCCTCGCGGATCGCGTGCGCCTCGGCGAGGAGCCGCGCGCGGACGTCGTCGGGCGGGAGCCGGCGCCCGCTCTCGGCGACCCGCTTCATGCGCTCGAGGGCCCAGAAGAGGTTGACGGCCGTGGGGCGCGTGGCCGCGAGCCCCTTCAGCGCCGTCTCGACGTCGGCGAAGAGCCCGTCGAACGTCGTCGCGCGGCTGGCACGCGCGGCGAGCGCGACGCCGTACGCGGCGGTGACGCCGATGGCGGGCGCGCCGCGCACGACGAGGGTCCGGATCGCGTCCGCGAGGTCCTCCCAGCGGCTGTACGCGCGCTCGACCTCCCGGCCGGGCAGGAGCGTCTGGTCGATCAGCATGAGCCGGTCGTGAGCCCACCAGACCGGCGTGAGGAAGGACCCCTGTGTCATGCGAGCCGGCGACGTACCTCGGCCTCGCTGAGGCCGGTGATGCTGACACGCTTGTCACGCGAGCGCCCGCCGTGGACGACCGCGACCGTGGCGGGCGCGACGCCGAGGGCGCGGGCCAGGAGACGGGTGAGGGCCAGGTTCGCCTCGCCCTCGCGGGGCGCCGCGGTGACGCGCACGCGGAGGGCGCCGTCCCGCCAGCCGAGGATCGCGTCGCGCGCGGCGCGCGGCTTCACGCGGACGCTCAGCACCGCGCCCTCAGGGCTTCGAGTCGCCGCCGGCTTCACCGAGCTCGGCCGACCAGAGCCGGGCGTAGCGGTCGAGCGTCGCGCGGAGGTCCTCGACGAGCTGGCGCTTCGCGCGCCGCAGGGCCTGGATGTCGGTCCGGAGCCTCGCCTCCTCGCTGCGCACCTCCTCGAGCAGCTTCTCGCCGCGCAGCTCGGCCTCGCGCATGTGGAGCTCCGCCTCGCGCCGCGCCGCCGCCTTCATCTCGTCGCCGAGCCGCTGCGTGGTGACCAGCGTGTCCTGCAGCGCCTTCTCGCGCTCGGTGAGGCCGCGCGAGCGCTCCTCGAGCGTCGCGAGCTGCTCCTTCAGGAGCGCGTTCTCCTTGAGCACGGTCTCGTAGTCGTCGGCGACGTCGTCGAGGAACGCGTCGACTTCGTGCTTGTCGAAGCCCCGGAACCACCGCACCGTGAACTGCTGCTGCCGGATGTCGAGCGGGCTGATGCGCATCGAGACCTCCGATCGCTATCTCAGGCTCAAGCCAAATTCGCGCAGCGAGTCGACCAGGAACCACTCGACGAACTTGATCGCGAGGAGGACGACCACGGGCGACAGGTCGAGCCCCATGCCGACCGTCGGCAGGCGGTGCCGGATCGGGCGGAGCACCGGTTCGGTGACGCGGTAGAGGAAGCGCACGATCGGGTTGTAGGGGTCGGGGCTCACCCACGAGAGGATCGCGCGCGCGATGATGATCCAGAAGTAGACCTCGAGGGCGAGCTGCAGCACCTTCGCCAGCGCGAGGACGAGGTTGCTCAGGACGTACACGGCTTCATCTTATCATCCGGGCCCCCGTCCGAGCTCACGCGAGCGCTGCGTGGCGCGCTCGACGGCCTTGATGAAGGTCGTCCGGATGCCGCCCTCCTCGAGCGCCGCGATGCCGGCGATCGAGGTGCCGCCGGGCGAGCTCACCATGTCCTTGAGCGCGCCCGGGTGCATGCCCGTCTCGAGGAGGAGCTTCGCGGCGCCGAGCACGGTCTGGGTCGCGAGCGTCATCGCCGTGAGCCGATCGAGGCCCATGCGGACGCCGCCGTCGGCGAGCGACTCGATCACGACGGCGACGTAGGCCGGGCCGGAGCCGGAGAGCCCCGTCACCGCGTCGAGCAGGTCCTCGCCGAGCACGACGACCCGCCCGACCGCGCTGAAGATCTCGCCCGCGATGTCGAGGTCGCCGGGCTCGAGGCCCTCGGCCTTGGCGATCGCCGTGACGCCCTCGAGGACGAGCGCGGGCGTGTTGGGCATGACGCGGATCAGCCGCGCGTCCTTCCCGAGCCCCGCGCGGATCTTCCCGGTCGCGACGCCCGCGGCGATCGAGATGAGGAGCTTCCGGCGCGTGACCGCGGGAGCGATCTCCCGGAGGACCGCCTCCATGATCTGGGGCTTCACCGCGAGGATCACGACGTCGGCGTGGCGGACGAGCTCGCTGTTGCCGGCGGCGACCTGGATGCCGTACTGGCGGTCGAGCTCCTTCAGCCGCTCGAGGCGCACGTCGGTCGCGTAGATCGCCTCCGCGGGCACCAGGTTCGCCGCGAGCAGGCCCTTGATGAGGGCCTCGCCCATGTTGCCGGCGCCGACGAACCCGACCTTCTTGCCCTTGATCGTCATCGCTCCCCCGGCTCCTTCCCCGGCCGCGGCGGGCGTGGTCCAAAGACGGCCGTGCCGACGCGTACCATCGTCGCGCCCTCCTCGATCGCCACCTCGAAGTCCGCACTCATCCCCATCGAGAGCTCCGCGAGCCCGTGCCGCGCGCCGAGCTTCGCGAGCGCGCGGAACCACGCGCGCGCCGCCTCGCCATCGGCCGCCTCGGGCGGGAGCGTCATGAGCCCGCGCACCCTCAGGTGGTCGAGCGTCCCGACCGTGTCGAGCAGCGCGCCGAGCCCGTCGGGAGCCACGCCGCCCTTCTGACGCTCGCCCGCGACGTTCACCTGCACGAGCGCCTCCACGGCGCGGCCGCGAGCCCGCGCGCGCTTCTCGAGCTCACGCGCGAGCTCCGCCCGGTCGAGCGAGTGGATCAGGTCGAAGAGCTCCACGGCCTCCTTCGCCTTGTTCGTCTGGAGCTGGCCGACGAGATGCCACGGCACGGGGCGTCCGAGCTCGGCGATCTTGGCGCGCGCCTCCTGCACCCGGTTCTCGCCGAGCGCCGCCACGCCCGCGGCGACCGCCTGCCGGATGCGCTCCGCCTCGACCGTCTTCGACACGGCGATCAGCAGCACGTCCCCCGCGCGCCGGCCCGCGCGCTCCGCCGCGCGCGCGATCCGCTCGCGCACGCGCTCGAGGTTCGCCCGGATGTCCTGCATGGCCGCACGGGGATTCTACGGCAGCGCGGCCACGGTGGCCAGCCGGCCCCGGCTGCCCTTGCGGTACGAGAAGAAGAGGTCGCGCGCGCACGCGGTGCAGCGGCGCGGGCTCTCGATCCGCGCGGGGTCGAGCCCCGCGCGCGCGAGGAGCGTCTCGTTGGCCGCCCAGAGATCGAGCATGAAGCGTCCCGGCCCGGCGGGCCGCGCCCACGCCTGCCAGCCCTCGTACGCCGCCGAGAGCGGGCCGATGACGGGCTCGTCCACCTCGTAGCAGCACGGGCCGATCGAGGGCGCGATCGCCGCGTGGAGGCGCGACGCGCGCGCGCCGAGGGCCTCGAGGGCGCGCACGGCCGCCTGGGCGGCGCCCCGCACCGTGCCGCGCCAGCCGACGTGGACCGCGCCGAGCGCCGGGAGCGCCGGATCGTAGAGCACGATCGCGAGGCAGTCGGCGGTGAAGATCGCCAGGGGGACGCCGCGCTCGGCCGTCACGAGCCCGTCCACGACGCCCGCGAAGCCGCCGCCGGCCGGGACGCGCGCGACGTCGGCGCCGTGCACCTGCTTGGCGTAGGCGACGCGCGCGAGGTCGAGGCCGGCGCCGGCGAGCGTCGTGACCGCGGCGCCGCGGAACGGCGGGACCGGGTCCGCGGGCGCGATCGGCTCGGCGAACGAGAGGACGCCGGGGCAGTGGCGCGTCGTGGTGGCGTGGGGCACGCCGAGCCGCGCGAGCGAGGCGAACGTGAAGTACGCCGGCGGCTCGCCGTGGGGGATCAGCGGAGGCCCGGGCCCCCGCTGACCTCGCCCGGCGCCACCCGCGCTAATCGGCCTGGCGGCGGAGGAACGCGGGGACCTCCAGGTCTCCGTCGCCGAGCACGTCGCCCTCGGCGCGCACCTCGCCCACGCGCCGCCGCCAGCTCCCCGCGCCCGCGGCCGGGCTCGAGCGCGGCGCGCGCGCCATGTCCACCACCTTGCCGCCGGCGCTCTGCGTCTCCTTCTTCTCCGCGAAGCCGGTGGCGATCACGGTCATGCGGACTTCGTCGCCCATGTGCGGGTCGATGACCGCGCCGAAGATGATGTTGGCCTCCTCGTGCGCCGCCTCTTGGACGATGCGGGCAGCCTCCTCCACCTCGTGGATCGCGAGATCCGGGCCGCCCGTGAAGTTGATGAGGATGCCGCGCGCGCCCTCGATGGACGTGTCGTCGAGCAGCGGGCTCGCGACCGCTTTTTGCGCGGCGTCGAGCGCCCGGTGCTCGCCCTTTCCGGTGCCCGTACCCATCATCGCCAGGCCCATGCCCGACATGATCGTGCGCACGTCGGCGAAGTCCAGGTTCACGAGCCCGGGGACGAGGATCAGGTCGGAGATGCCCTGCACCGCCTGCTGGAGCACCGAGTCGGCGACGCGGAACGCGTCGATGAGCGGCGTGCCGCGGTCCACGACCGAGAGCAAGCGCTGGTTCGGAATCGTGATCAGCGTGTCCACGACGGCGCGCAACGCCGCGAGCCCCGCCTCGGCCTGCAGCGCGCGCCGCCGGCCCTCGAACGTGAAGGGCTTGGTCACGACCGCGACCGTGAGGATCCCGAGGTCCTTCGCGAGCGACGCGACGACGGGCGCCGCGCCGGTGCCGGTCCCGCCACCGAGACCCGCCGTGATGAAGACCATGTCCGCGCCCGTGAGGAGCCGCGTGATCTGCTCGGGATCCTCCTGCGCCGCCTCGCGCCCGACCTCCGGGTTCGACCCGGCGCCGAGCCCCTTGGTCAGCTTCGCGCCGAGCTGGAGCTTGACGGGCGCGGGCGACGCGTGGAGCGCCTGCACGTCGGTGTTCGCCACGATGAACTCGACGCCGGTGAACTGCGCCGCGAGCATCCGGCTCACCGCGTTGCCACCGCCGCCGCCGAGGCCGATGACCTTGATCTTCGCGGCCTGCGGCACTTCATCGAGCTCGAAGAGCGGGCGCCGTGCGCGATCTCGTTCCATGCGGTCCTCCTGTGAGTGGTGGCGGCGGGCGCGCGTGCCCCGCCGGTGCCCACGGGCCACGTCGGCCGGGAACAGCGCCGCCTGCGCGCCCCGGCCCGTCCTAGAAGATGTCATTCACGATCCCGCTGAGCCGGCGCGCGAGCCGGGCGAGCGGGTGGCCGCCCAGCGCCTGCGCGGCCGCGCCCTGCGGACGCGCGCGCCAGCCGTGGAGCGCGAGCCCGACCGCGGTCGCGTACACCGGGCTCCCGATCACCTCGCCGAGCCCGCCGACGCCGAGTGGCGCGCCGCGGCGCACGGGCAGGTCGAACACGCCCTCGGCGAGCTCCGGCACGCCCTCGAGGATCGAGGTCCCGCCGGTCACGACGACGCCGGACGTCGCCGCGTCCGGGAAGCCGGCCCGCGCGAGCTCGCGCGCGACGAGCGTGAAGATCTCCTCGACGCGCGGCTGGATGATCTCGGCGAGCACCTGGCGCGAGAGCCGCCGGGGCTTCCGCCCGCCGACGGACGCCACGTCCACCGTCTCCTCGGCGGGCACGAGGGACGTGAGCGCGCAGCCGTAGCGCTTCTTCAGCTCCTCGGCGTCCGCCATCGGGGTGCGGAGGCCGATCGCGATGTCGTTGGTGATGTGGTCGCCGCCGAGCGGCAGGATGGCCGTGTGCCAGACCGCGCCGCCGCGGTAGAGCGCGACGTCGGTCGTGCCGCCGCCGATGTCGATGACGACGACGCCCAGCTCCTTCTCGTCCTCGTACAGGACCGCCTCGCCCGACGCGAGGGGCTCGAGCACGATGTCGTGGACCGCCAGCCCCGCGCGGTTGACCGAGCGGACGACGTTCTGGACGGACGTGACCGCGCCGGTGACGATGTGGACCTCGACCTCGAGCCGCACGCCCGACATGCCGATCGGCTCGCGGATCCCGTCGCCGTCGTCCACGATGAAGTTCTGCGGCAGGACGTGGATGATCTCGCGGTCCTGCGGCAGGTTGATCGCGCGCGCGGCCTCGACCGCGCGCTCGACGTCCGTCTCGCTCACCTCGCGCTCCTTGCCCGAGACGGCCACGACGCCGCGGCTGTTGACGCCCCGGATATGCCCCCCCGCGACGCCGGCGTGAACGCCCGAGACCTCGACGCCCGCCATCTGCTCCGCCTCGCCGACGGCCGCGCGGATCGCCTCCACCGTCGAGTCGATGTTGACGACGATGCCGCGGCGGAGCCCGCGCGAGGGTGCGGTGCCGACGCCGACGACGTCGAGGCCGCCTGCGCCGGGCCGCGCGATGACCGCGCAGATCTTCGTGGTGCCGACGTCGAGACCGACGACGAGGTCCTGCGTCTTCGCGCGTCTCACCGGGCCCCCCGCCGCTGGAGGACCACCTGGTGACGGAACCGCAGGTCCACCGCGCGGACGTCCTGCGTCACGGCCTGGCCGAGCACGCCCTCGAGGCGCGCCAGCCGCTCGTCCCAGTCCTCGCTGCCGAGGCGCACCTCGACGCCGTCCACCGTGTAGAGGACGGGCCCGTCCGCGCGGCTCATGTCGATCTCGGAGATCTGGGCCGTCAGGCCGCTGCCGCTCCGGAGGAGCGCCTTGATGAGCGCGATCGCCGCCTGCGCCTTCGGCGCGGGCGCCTCGCGCAGCGAGGCGAGCTCGGTCTCCGAGAGCCCGCTCACGACGGGCACCTCGGGCGCGACCGCGTGCGGGGCGAGCCCGAGGAGCCGGCCCTCCTCGTCGAGCCAGTGGAGCCGGCCCCCGTGGACGAGCGCGAAGGGCCGGCGCTCCTCCACCTCGATCACGACGCGGTTCGGCAGCTCGCGGACGACGTCGACCCGCCGGACCTCCGGCAGCGCCGCGACGCGGCGGGCGACGGCCGTCGTGTCGAGGCGGAGGATGTTCGTGCCCGGGGCGATCGCGGCGGCGGCGCGGACCTGCTCGGCCGGCAGCCGCTCGGTGCCGCGCACCTCCACGCTCGCGACGGCCAGGCGCGGCGTCGTCAGGAGCCAGTGCGTGCCGAGCGCCGCTCCGCCGGACGCCAGCGCGAGGAGCGCGGCGACGGGCAGGACCCGGACGGCGCGGCGCAGCCAGCGCCGCCGCCAGCGCGTGCGCTCGACCCGCTGGCCCGTGACGAAGGCGGAGCGCTCGCCGAGGTCGGGCAGCGTCGCGGGCCGGGCCCTGGGCGAGACGAGACCGCTCGGCACGCCTACTCCCCGACGATCCGCATCTCGGGCTCGAGCAGGAGCCCGAAGTGCGCCTGGACGCGCTCACGCGTGAGGTCCATCAGCGCGACGATGTCGGCCGCCGTCGCGCCGCCGCGGTTCACGATGAAGTTGGCGTGCTTGGAGGAGATCTCCGCGCCGTTGATCCGCTTGCCCTTGAGGCCGCACTTCTCGACGAGCCGCGCGGCGACCTCGCCCGGCGGGTTCGTCCACACGCAGCCGGCGGACGCGAGCGCGAGCGGCTGCGTCGCCTTCTTCTGCTTCAGGCGCACGCGGATGTCCTTCTGGATGTCGGCCAGCGGCCGGCGCGCGAGGCGCAGCCGGCAGCCGATCAGCACCGCGCCCGTGGGCGGGAGGAAGGCGCGGTAGGTGAATGCGCCGGCGGCCGGCTTGAACTCGCCGAGCGTGCCGTCCGGGTGGAGGTAGTACACCGCGCTCACGAAATCGCCGATCCATCCGTCCGGCGTCCCCGCGTTCATCGCGAGCGCGCCCCCGATCGTGGCGGGGATGCCGACCAGGCACTCGATGCCGCCGAGATTCACCGCCGCCGCCTCGCGGATCAGCGCGGAGAGGCTCACGCCGGCCCCCGCGAGCGCCTCCTCGCCGTGGAACTCGGCGCGGCCGAGGCAGCCCTCCAGGCGCAGCACCACGCCGCGGACGCCGCGGTCCATCACGAGCAGGTTGTTGCCGCCGCCGATCACCGCGACGGGCAGCTGCTCGCGCTCGGCGAAGAGCAGGGCGTGACGGATGTCGTCCACGTCCTGCGGCACCACGAAGATGTCCGCGGCGCCGCCGATGCGGAGCGACGTGTGGAAGCTCAGGGGCTCCTTGAACCGGACTTCCCCCCGGATCTCTCCTAGCATTGAGCCCTCCCGTCGAGAGAGTCGGCATCGATTCGCTTGAGCAGCGCGGGTCCGAGCTGGCCCACGTCGCCGGCGCCGAGCGTCAGCACGAGGTCGCCCGGCCGGGTGATCTCGGCGAGATGCGCGAGCACGCGCGCCCGGTCGCTGCCGAGGTAGGTGACGTTCCGGTGCCCGTGGGCGCGGATCCCCTCGGCGAGATCCTCGGCGGTGACGCCGGGGATCGGCGCCTCGCCCGCGGGATAGATATCCAGCACGATCAGCACGTCGGCTTCGTTGAACGCCGTGAGGAACTCCTGCCGCAGGTCGCGCGTCCGCGTGTAGCGGTGCGGCTGGAACACGGTCACGACCCGGCAGTCGAACCCGGCCTTGGCGGCGGCCAGGGTCGCCCGGATCTCCGCGGGATGGTGGCCGTAGTCGTCCACCACGGTCACGCCGCGCGCGCTGCCGCGGACCTGGAACCGGCGCTGGACGCCGGCGAACCCGGCGAGCGCCTTCTGGATCGTCACGAACGGGATCTCGAGGTCGAGGCCCGCGCCGACCGCGGCCAGGGCGTTCAGCACGTTGTGACGGCCCGGGATCTGGAGCGTGCACTCGCCGAGGAGGCTCCCGCGCTGGAAGACCTCGAAGCGGCTCGTCATCCCGGCGAGGTGCAGGCGCCGGGCGACGAGGTCGGCGCCCGACTCGAGGCCGTAGGTGATGACGCGCTTCTCGACCCTCGGGATGAGCATCTGGATGTTGGGCTGGTCGAGGCACAGGACGGCCGACCCGTAGAAGGGCACCTTGTTGACGAACGCGACGAACGCCTCCCGGATCGCCTCGAGCGAGCCGTAGTGGTCGAGGTGCTCGGCGTCGATCGTCGTCACCACCGCGATCGTCGGCGCGAGCCTCAGGAACGAGCCGTCCGACTCGTCGGCTTCGGCGACCAGGTAATCGCCCTGGCCGAGCCGCGCGTTCGAGCCGAGGCTCGTGACGCGGCCGCCGACGACGATCGTCGGGTCGTAGCGCCCCTCGGCGAGGACGGCGCCGATCAGCGACGTCGTCGTGGTCTTGCCGTGCGTGCCGGCGATCGCGATGCCGTACTTCAGGCGCATCAGCTCCGCCAGCATCTCGGCGCGCGGAATCGTCGGGATCGCGCGCTGGCGCGCGACCTGCACCTCGACGTTGTCGCGCGAGACGGCGGAGGAGTAGACGACGACGTGGGCGCCCTCGACGTGGAGCGCCGCGTGGCCGACGTAGACTTTCGCGCCGAGCTGTTCGAGGCGTTCCACCGCCTCGTTCCGCCGCTGGTCCGATCCCGTGACCCGGTAGCCGAGGTTCAGCAGGATTTCGGCGATGCCGGACATGCCGACGCCGCCGATCCCCACGAAGTGGATCTGCTGGTAGCGCCTAAACATCGGCGTGCTGGGAGATGTTCAGGAGCACTCCCGTCGAGAGCATGGTGACGAGCAGGGCCGAGCCGCCGAAGGAGATGAACGGCAGCGGCAGGCCCTTGGTCGGCAGCAGCCCCGTGACGACGCCCAGGTTCACGAGCGTCTGCGTGGCGATCAGCACGGTGATCCCGAGCGCCAGGTACGCACCGAACGGGTCGGGCGCGCGCAGGCCGATGCGGAGCCCCCGCCACACGAGCACGACGAAGAGCCCCACGATCGCCGCCGCGCCGACGAAGCCGAGCTCCTCGCCGATGATCGCGAAGATGAAATCGGTGTGCGACTCGGGCAGGTAGAAGAGCTTCTGCTTCGAGCCGCCGATGCCCTCGCCGAGGATCCCGCCGTTGCCGAACGCGAGCCACGACTGGATGATCTGGAACCCGCTCCCGCGCGGATCGGCCCACGGGTCCACGAACGCGGTGATCCGGCGCAGCCGGTAGGGCGCCACCCAGATCGCGAGCGCCAGGAGCGGCACGGCCGGGGCCAGGACGAGGCCGAGGTGCACGGGGCGCACGCCCGCGAGGTAGAGAAGCCCGAACGTGAGCGCGAGCAGCGTCAGGCAGTTCCCGAGGTCGGGCTGGGCGAGGACGAGCGCCGCCAGGGCCCCCGCTACGGCGAGTGGCGGGAGCAGGCCCTGGCGGAAGTCGCGGAGCCCCTCGCGCTTCTTCGCGAGGAACGCGGCCAGGTAGACGACCAGCGCGAGCTTCGCGAGCTCCGCGGGCTGGAACGACACCGGCCCCAGGCGGATCCAGCGGCGCGTGCCGTTGATGGCCTGGCCGATCGGCGGGACGAGGACGAGGACCAGCAGCGCCCCCGCGGCGATGAGGAGCGGCAACACCCAGCCCTCGAGCCGCCGGTAGTCGAGCCGCAGCATCAGCCAGAGGCAGCCGGCGCCGAGGAGCGCCCAGAAGAGCTGCTTCTTCAGAAAGAAGTACGGGTCGTTGAAGCGGTCGGCCGCGACGATCGCGCTCGCGGAGTAGACCATCACCACGCCGATCGAGAGCAGCACGATCGCCGCGCCGAAGAGCCACCCGTCGGGCGCGAGCTTTCTGGGCATGTCAGTCGAGGCGCTCCACCAGCTTCTTGAACACCTCTCCGCGGTGCTCGAAGTTCTCGAACTGGTCGAACGAGGCGCAAGCGGGCGAGAGGAGGACGACGTCGCCCGGCGCCGCGAGGCGCCGCGCCGCGTCCACCGCCGCCTCCAGCGACGGGCTCGCCGTCACCGGGATCGCCGCGGCGCCGAGGGCGGCGGCGAGCTTCGGCCCGTCCTCGCCGATGACGATCGCGTGCCGGACGCGCCCGCGCGCGGCGGCGGCGAGCGGCGCGAAGTCCTGGCCCTTCCCCTTGCCGCCCGCGATCAGCACGATCGGCTCGATGAAGCTCTCGAGGGCCTTGAGCGTCGAGGCGACGTTGGTGCCCTTCGAGTCGTTGTAATAATGGACGCCGTGGACGTCGCGCACCGGCTCGATCCGGTGCGCGACGCCGCGGAACTTGCCGATGCCGCGGCGGAGCGTGCCGGGCGCGATCCCCGCCCAGAGCGCGCACGCCGTGGCGGCCAGCACGTTCTCGACGTTGTGGGCGCCGCGCAGGACGACCTCGGCGACCGGGCAGATCTCCTCGACGTGGTCGTTGAGCCGCGCCGCGATCCAGCCGTCGCGCACGAAGACGCCGTGCTCGAGGGCACGCACCCGGCTGAACCAGACGACGTGGGCCCGCGTCCGGGGCGCGAGCGCGCGCGTCGGCTCGTCGTCGGCGTTGAGCACGGCGCAGTCGGCCGGCGTCTGGTTGGCGAAGATCCGGGCCTTGGCGTCCGCGTAGGCGGCGAACGTGCCGTGCCGGTCGAGGTGGTCGGGCGTCACGTTGAGCACCGCCGCGACGCGCGGGCGGAAGGCGGCGGTCGTCTCGAGCTGGAAGCTCGAGACCTCGCACACGGCGAGGCCGTCGGCCGGGAACGCGAGCGCGTGCGCGGCGAGCGGCGTGCCGATGTTGCCCGCCACGAGCACGGGGCGCGGCTGCTCCATGAGGAGCGCGCCGGTGAGCGCGGTCGTCGTCGTCTTACCGTTCGTGCCCGTGATCGCGAACGTCTCCGCCTCCATCGCGCGCCAGCCGAGCTCGAGCTCGCCGATCACCGGCACGCCGCGCGCCCGTGCCGCCGCGAGCGCCGGGTGGTCGACCGGCACGCCCGGGCTCACGACCACGACGTGCGCGCTGGCGCAGGCGTCGGCGGGCACGCCGCCCGTGAGGAGCCGCACGCCGATCCCCCTGAGCTCCGCCGCCTCTCGACCGAGCGCCTCGAGGGGCTTCGCGTCGGCGCCGATCACGTCGGCGCCGGCCGCGCGCAGGAGCCGCGCGGCCGCGACGCCGCTCCGCGCGAGCCCCACGACGGTCGCGCGGCGGCCCGCGAGCGAGTCGAGGTACGCCCGTCCCCGCGTCACCGTGTGGACCGCGTCGAGCATCCCGATCACGCGGCCCACTGTTGTCGCGGGGTCCGCGAGCCCGCCGTACGCTGTTGTCGCGGGGCCCGCGAGCCCGCGACACGCTGTTGGAGCGGGGTCCGCGAGGCCGCTGCACTCGCGGAGTGGCCTGAGCCAGACACGAAGTGGCTCCGCATCTTCCTTGTCACCTCAGCTTCAAAGTCGTGAGGGCCAGGAGGGCCAGCGCGAAGGACACGATCCAGAAGCGCACGACGATCTTCGGCTCCGCCCATCCGCTGAGCTCGTAGTGGTGGTGGAGCGGCGCCATGCGGAAGACGCGGCGCCCGGTGAGCTTGAAGCTCGCGACCTGGACGATCACCGAGATCGCCTCGACCACGTAGAGCCCGCCGATCAGCGGCAGGAGCAGCTCCGCCTTCGTGAGCACGGCGAGCATCCCGATCGCGGCGCCCAGCGCGAGCGAGCCCGCGTCCCCCATGAAGACCTCGGCCGGATGGCAGTTGAACCAGAGGAAGCCGACCGCCGCGCCGATGAGCGCGCCGCAGAAGACCGTGAGCTCGCCCGCGCCCTTGACGTTCAGGATCTTGAGGTAGTCCGCCGCCCGGAAGTTGCCGGTCAGGTACGCGATGACGCCGAAGGCGCCGCCGGCCATGATGACCGGGCCGATCGCCAGGCCGTCGAGGCCGTCCGTCAGGTTCACCGCGTTCGAGGCGCCCACGACCACCAGCGCCGCGAACGGGATCCACAGCAGGCCGAGGTCGAGGAGCCAGCCCTTGAAGAACGGGATCGCCAGCACCGGGAGCCATTGCGCGGGCGGCTGCCAGAAGACGATCTGCAGGAGCGCGCCGGTCAGGAGGAGTTGCGCGCCGAACTTCACGCGCATCGAGAGGCCCTTGCGCGTGCGGAGCTTCGTCACGTCGTCCCACACGCCGATGAGGCCGAAGCCGAGCGTCGTCAGCATCGCGACCAGGACGTAGCGGTTCCAGAGGTTCGCCCAGAGCAGCGTGGTCGCGAGGATCGCCGTGAGGATGAGGATCCCGCCCATCGTGGGCGTGCCCTTCTTCTCTCGGTGCCGCTCCGGCGTGTCCTCGCGGATCGTCTCGCCGCCGTGCTGCATCGCGCGCAGCCGCTGGATCAGCCACGGGCCGACCAGGAGCGAGATGACGACCGCCGTGATCAGCGCCATGAAGGACCGGAACGTCAGGTAGCGGAAGACGTTGAAGACGATGTGGTCCTTCGCGAGCGGCACGAGGAGGTGGTAAAGCATCCTCCCCCCTCATTCCCGGGCCAGGCGCGCGACGAGCGCGTCCACGACCCGCTCCAGGCGCATCCCCCGCGAGCCCTTGACCAGCACGAGGTCGCCGGGCGCCAGGCGCTTCAGGAGGTGCGCGACGGTGTCTTCGAACGTCGTGGCGTGGTGTGTGTCCGCGAGCCCCGCCGCACGCGCCGCCTCGACGGCGAAGAGCGCGTGGCGGCCGACGCCGACGAGCTCGTTGGCGCCGGCGGCGACGACGGCGCGCCCCGCCTCGCGGTGAGCCTCCTCCGTGATCGCGCCGAGCTCGAGCATGTCGCCGAGGACGACGACGAGGCGGCCGCCGGCACCGGCCCGGCGCGCACCGACGGTCTCGAGCGCGGCGCGGAGCGAGACCGGGTTCGCGTTGTACGTGTCGTCCAGGATCGCGACGTCGCCCGCGGCGCGCCAGACGCACCGGCCGGCGACGGGCCGCGCGTTCGCGAGGCCATGCGCGACCTCATCGAGCGTGAACCCGAGGGTCGTGCCGATCGCCGCGGCGGCGAGCGCGTTCGTGACGTTGTGGCGCCCCGCGAGCCCGAGCGTCACGGGCCGGCGCGCGCCGGCCACCTCGAGCGCGAACGTGACGCCGCGCGCGTCCTCGACGACGTCGCCCTCCGCGCGCACCTGGGCGGTCGCCGCCCGCCCGTACGTGATCACGCGCCCTTTCACGTCGCGCGCCATGCCGGCGACGCGCGGGTCGTCGGCGTTCAGCGCGACCCAGCCCTCGGGAGGGACCGCGCGGACGAGGGCGGCCTTCTCCTCGCGGACGCCGTCGAGCGAGCCGAGAAACTCCGTGTGCACCGCCGCGACGTTCGTCACCGCGCCGATCGTCGGCCGCGCGAGCCCGGCCAGGTACGCGATCTCGCCGGGCCGGTTGGTGCCGAGCTCCAGGACGAGCACCTCGTGCTCGGGGCCGAGCCGGAGCAGCGTGAGTGGCAGGCCCCACTGGTTGTTCAGGCTCCCCGCCGGCTTGAGCACGTTCCAGCGCGTGCCCAGGACGGCCGCGACGAGCTCCTTGGCCGTCGTCTTGCCGTTGGAGCCGGTGACGGCGACGACGGGCAGCGAGAACCGCGCGCGGTGATAGGCGGCGAGCAGGCCGAGCGAGCGCGTCGTGTCCTCGACGAGGACGAGCGGCACGCTCGCGGGCGTGTCGTCGTGGAGCGAATGGACGACGAGGCAGGAGGCGCCGCGCGACGCGGCGTCGGCGAGGAACGAGTGGCCGTCGAGCCGGTGACCGCGGATCGCGACGTAGGCCTCGCCCACCCCCAGCGTGCGCGAGTCGATCGAGACGCCCGACACGGGGACCGCGAGGTCGCCCGTCACCAGCGCTCCCTGGGTCGCGCGCACGATGTCCTGGACGGTGAATGGTGGCATGCGGTCTTCTATGACCTCGACCGGCGCTCCGACAGGATCGTCCGGGCGACTTCCCGGTCGTCGAACGGGAGCACTTCCGAGCCGACGATCTGGTACGTCTCGTGCCCTTTGCCCGCAATCACCACGGTATCACCACTTTTCGCCCAGTCCAGGGCGGCCCGGATCGCGAGCCGCCGGTCGGGCTCGGCCGTGTAGCGGCGCGCCGCGGCGGGGACCCGCAAGACGCCGGCGACGACCTCCTCGACGATCGCCTCGGGCGCCTCCGAGCGCGGGTTGTCGGAGGTCACCCACACGCGGTCCGTGAGCCGGGCGGCGATCTCGCCCATGATCGGCCGCTTGCCGCGGTCGCGGTCGCCGCCGCAACCGAAGACGACGCCGAGCCGGCCGCCCGTGAGCTTGCGCGCCGTCGTCAGGACGCGCTCGAGGGCGTCCGGCGTGTGGGCGTAGTCCACGACGACGAGGAACGGCTGCCCCGCCCGCACCTGCTCGAACCGCCCCGGGACCGTGCCCACCTCGGACAGGGCGCTTCCGATCGCGGGGAGCTCGAGCCCGAGCGCCAGGCCGGTCGCGACGGCGCCCAGGAGGTTCATGACGTTGTGCTCGCCGATCAGCGGCGACGTGAGCGCGAGCCGTCCGCACGGCGCCTGGACGGTCATCCGGATGCCGGCGAGCGACGACGCGTGCGCCACGGCGCGGACGTGGGCCCCCGGCCCGAGCCCGAAGGTGAGCACCGGCAGGTCGAGGCCGCGGACCATCGCTGCGCCCGAGGGGTCGTCGCCGTTCACCACGGCGCTCCGCGAGCGCTTTGGGGACGCCGCGAGGAGCTCGAAGAGCCGGCGCTTCGCGAGCCGGTAGGCGTCGAGCGTGCCGTGGAAGTCGAGGTGGTCCTGCGTGAGGTTCGTGAACACGACGACGTCGAAGGCGAGGCCGTCCACGCGCGAGAGCGCGAGCGCGTGCGAGGAGACTTCCATGGCGACGCCGCGGACGCCGCGCTCGCGCATGAGCGCGAGCATCCCCTGGAGCTCGAGGGCGTCGGGCGTCGTCTGGCCCGCGGGCCGCCGCTCCTCGCCGAGCACGTACTGGATCGTGCCGAGCACGCCGGTCGCGAGCCCGCGGGCGCGGAGCAGGGCCTCGACGAGGTACGAGGTCGTCGTCTTGCCGTTCGTCCCGGTGATCCCGACGAGCGTGAGCGCGCGCGACGGGTGGCCGTGCCAGGCGTCGGCCAAGCGCGCGAGCGACACGCGCGCGGCGGGCACGAGCACCTGCGCGACGGGCAGGTCGGGGACCGGCTCCCCCTCGGTGACGACGAGCGTCGCGCCGCGACGCACCGCCTCCGGGATGAAGCGGCGCGCGTCCTGCTTGAGCCCGGGAACGGCGACGAAGCAGGCGCCCGGCGCCACGCGGCGCGAGTCGTCGGTGAGCGACGACACCGACCGGGGCGGCTCACCCACCACGCGCCGGTCGGGCAGCGCGGCCAGGAGCTCGCTCAGCGGCATGGGGTCCCGGCGGGTGTCGCCATTCAACGCCTTCCCTCGGCCGTCAGCGTGAGCCGCGCGGTCGCGCCGGGCGCGACAGGCTGGCCCGGCCGCGGCGTCTGCTGGACCACGCGTCCCTGGCCCTCGATCTCGAGCTCGAGCCGGAGCGGCGCGAGCGCGGCGAGCGCGCTCCGGAGCGCCCGGCCCGTGAGGTCGGGCATCACGCGCCGCGCGCCCGGGTCCGCGGGCGGCACCGCGCCCACGAGCGTCACCGGCGCCGTCAGCGTGGCCTCGCCCCGGCCCTCGCCGGGGCCCGTCACGATCTGGAGCGGCTGGACGTCGCGCGGCGGTACCTCGAGGTGGCGCAGGACGTCCCGTCCGATCGCGGCGAAGATCGGCGCCGCGGCCTCGCTGCCCCACTGCGCCGTCCTCGGCTCGTCGAGCATGACGAGCATCACGACGCGCGGCTCGTCCGCCGGGGCGAAGCCGACGAACGAGAGGACGCCCGGCGCCCGCGAGTAGCGCCGCGTCGCCGGGTCGAGCTTCTGCGCGGTGCCGGTCTTCCCGGCGACCTCGTACCCGGCGATCGCCGCGTTGTGGCCGGTGCCCGCCTCGACGACCCGCACGAGGATCCGCGTCAGCGCGCGCGCGGTCTCGGGCGAGACGACCTGGCGCACCGCGCGCGGCTCGAAGCGCCGGGCCTCGCGCCCGTCGGCGTCGAAGGTCGCGCGCACGAGGCGAGGCTGCATGAGCGTGCCGCCGTTGGCGATCGCGCCGAACGCCGCGACCATCTGCAGCGCGGTCACGGAGACCTCCTGGCCGAGCGACATGGTCGGGAGCGAGAGGAGCGACCAGCGCTTCGGGTCCCGCAGCTGGCCCCGGCTCTCGCCGGGGAGCCCGACGCCCGTCGGCGCGCCGAAGCCGAAGGCGCTCATGTAGCGGTAGTAGCGCTCGCGGCCCAGCGCCAGGCCCACCTTGATGGACCCGACGTTCGACGAGTTCTGCAGCACCTCGCTGAACGTGAGCCAGCCGTACTTCTTCCAGTCGTGGATCGTCGTGCCCGCGAGCGTGATCGACCCGTTCTCGGCGTAGATCCGCTCGTCGGGCCGGACCACGCCCTCCTCCAGCGCGGCGGCGGCGAGGATCACCTTGAAGGTCGAGCCCGGCTCGAACGGGTCGGTGATCGCGCGGTTGCGCCACGCGTCCTTCGACGGCGCCTCGAGGAAGGTGTTCGGGTTGAACGTGGGCCGGATCGCCATCGCGAGCACGTCGCCCGTGCGTGGCTCGAGCACGACCGCCATCGCCGCCTTGGCGCCGGTGCGCCGGTACGCGGCGTCGATCTCGCGCTCGGCGATGTACTGGATCGTGCGGTCGATCGTCAGCATGACCCCGTGGCCCGGCTTGGGCGGCCGGAGCACATGCTGCGCCGTCACCTCGCGGCCGAGCGCGTCGCGGCCGACGACGGCCTTGCCCGGCGTGCCGGCGAGCTCCGCGTCAAGGGCGCGCTCGACGCCCTCGAGGCCGCCCTCGACGCCCTCGAAGCCGAGGACGTGGGCGGCGAGCTCGCGGCTCGGGTAGAGGCGCAGCGGCTCGGGCAGGAAGCCGAGCCCCGGCTCGCGGAGCGCGCGCACCTCGGCGGCGACCGCGGGCGGGAGCTTGCGCCGGAGCCACACGAAGGGGCGCGGGCTCGTCAGCGCCTGGCGCACCTCGGCCGGCGGCACGCCGATGACCGGCGACACGCGCGCCGCGACGCGCACCGGGTCCCCCACCGCGCGCGGCTGAACGAAGAGCGACTCCGTCGGCGTCGAGCTCGCGAGCGGGGTGCCGTGGCGGTCCACGATCGGGCCGCGCTGGGCGTGGAGGACGACGGTGCGCGAGTACTGGCGCTCGGCGAGCTGGGCGAGCTCGGCGCGTTTGACGACCTGCAGCCAGGCGAGGCGGCCCGTGAGGCCTCCGAACGCGACGGCGAGCAGCGCCGCGAGGATCAGGACCCGCGTCCGGAGGTCGGGTGAGGTCACTGTTGTAGCTGGAACCTCTGCCGCGCGCCCGTGCCGTCGGCGTCGACCGGGAGCGCGCCCGCCAGGGAGGCGGTGCGGCTCCGGATCCCGGCCAGCCCGGTGCTCCCGGCGACGTACTCGCGCGCCAGGCGGATCTGGTCGCGGCCGGGCGCCGTCATGCCGAGGTGCCGCGCCTGGGCCTCGAGGCGGGCCGGGGCGCGGAGCGTCGCCACCTCGATCTCGAGCTGGCGGACATTGGCCTCGCCGCGATCGAGCTGGCCGCGGAGCGCGTCGAGGCGGTAGGCCAGATGGACCTGCTGGACCCGCGCGCCGACCACCGCGAGGGCGCCGAGCACGAGCAGCGCCGAGCACGCGAGGCCGGCGAGGAAGAGCCGTCGCGCGCGCGGGTCCTGTTCACGGAAGAGTCGCTGTTGGTTCGTCACGTGAGCCGCTCCAGCACGCGCAGCTTCGCGCTCCTGGCGCGGGGGTTCGCCCGCACCTCGTCGTCCTTGGGGCCGAGGGGCGACGGCTCGAGTTCGGCGAAGCCCGCCGACTCCAGAGCCCGGAACGTTCGCTTCACGATGCGGTCTTCGCCCGAATGGAAGGAGATGACGCCGAGCCGGCCGCCCACGGCGAGCAGCCCGGGCGCGTCGTCGAGCGCCTCGCGCAGCGCGCCGGGCTCGTCGTTGACGGCCATGCGCAGCGCCTGGAAGGCGCGCGTCGCGACGTGGAGGTGCCTCGACCACGCGCGGCGGGGCACCGCGCGCTTGACGGCGGCGACGAGATCGCCCGCCGTCGCGAGCGGGCGGCCGCGGACGATCGCGCGCGCGATGCGCCGGGCGTGCGGCTCTCCGCCGTACTCGAAGATAATCCGCGCCAGCTCAGGCTCGGGGAGCCGGTTCACGAGCGTCGCCGCCGTCTCGCCTCGCGTCGGGTCGAGGCGCATGTCGAGCGGCTCGTCCTCGCGGAGGAAGGAGAAGCCGCGCGCCGACTCCTCGAGCTGGTACGACGACACGCCGAGGTCCAGGAGGATCGAGCGCGCGCCGGCGACGCCGTGAGCCTCCGCCACGCGCCGGACGTTCCGAAAGCTGTCGCGCGTCAGCCGCATGCGGTCGCCAAACCGCGCGAGCCGCGCGCGGGAGCGCGCGAGCGCCTCGGGATCCACGTCGAGCCCGAGCAGGCGCACGTCGGGCGCGCTCGACGCCAGGAGCGCCTCAGCGTGCCCGCCCATGCCCACCGTCCCGTCGATCATCCATCCTCCGCCACGCGGTCGCAGCAAGAACGCGACCTCGTCCACGAGCACCGGAACGTGAACCGCTACACTCCCAGGCCTGCCAGCTTGTCGAAGAGCGTCGACAGCTTCGACCGCCCCGTCCGCTGGTATTCGTCGAAGCGCGCGCGATCCCAGACCTCAAACTTCGGCAGCCCGCCGCCGACGAGCGTGACGTCCTTCTCGAGCCCGGCCTGCTGCCGGACGTCGGGCGGCAGGAGAATTCGGCCGGCCGCGTCGAGCGTCACGTCCTTCGCGAGCGAGAAGTACAAGCGGCTGATCTCGCGCACCTCGGCGCTGAACTGCGACTGCTCGCGCAGCTTCGTTTCCATGCGCTGCCATTCCTGCAGCGGATGCGCTTCCAGACATTCGCCGTCCGGTACGACGACGAGATTGCCGTCGTATTGCGCGAGCACCTCCCGGAACTTCGCCGGGATGCTCAAGCGCCCTTTCGGGTCGATCGAGTGCTGATAGCGCCCTCTGAACATGTATGTCTGTGGAGACGGGATGCCACTTCATCCCACTTTCTCCCACTTAGTGGGCGAGATTAGCGTCACACGCGAGGCCTGTCAAGGAAAAACGCATGATTTTTCAGGGTATTCCGCCTACCCACCGGGTGGGCGATATGTAGTGGCAGATCCCCCACTCCGCCCCACCGGATAGGGTTAGAGGGGTCGTTTCGGGCGGGTCAGCGGGGCTGGTAGTACGGCAGGGCTTCGGGCAGCCAGCCCTCGATCTGCCGGATCCGGGTCTCCTCAGCGGGGTGGGTCGAGAGGAATTCGGGTGGGCGCCCGGAACGCTTCGCGGCCTCGGCCATCCTCACCCAGAGGTCGCGCGCGGCGTGCGGATCATAGCCCGCCTTGGCCATGAAGATCAGGCCGAGATGGTCGGCCTCCGATTCCTGGGTCCGGCTCCAGGGCAAGATCAGCCCCACCGTCGCGCCGGCGCCGAGGAGCGCCGTCACCTGCTGGACCATCACCGGGTCGTTCCGCAAGAGGGCGACCTGGGTAGCGGCGAGGCCCACCTGGACGAGGAGCCCCTGACTCACCCGCTCGCCCCCATGGCGGGCGATCGCGTGGGAGACCTCGTGGCCGAGGACGGCGGCGAGCCCCGCGTCGTCCCGGGTGATGGGAAGGATCCCGGTGTAGACCGCCACCTTGCCCCCGGGCAGGCAGAAGGCGTTCGCCTGCTTGTCCTCGATGAGGTTGAATTCCCACTCGTAGTCCGTCCGGCCGGTCGCCTCCGCGATCCTCAGGCCGACCCGCCTGACCTGCTCCGTGGCGACGGGATCCGAGGACAGGCGTGACTTCTTGAGCACCTGCTGGTAGGACGTGAGCCCCATCTGGAGCTCCTGGCTCTCCGAGAGGAGGAGGAGCTGGTGCCTGCCCGTGACCGGGACGGTCGCACAGGCGGTTGCCGTGGCGAGGGCTGTCGCAACGAGTGCCGCGAGCCGCTTCATGGATCCGATCCATTCTACCGGTTGCGGAGGCGCACGCGGGTCCTGAGCGTCGTCGCGCCGTCGGCGCCCGGCTGACCGCCCACGGTCGTCAGCGTGATGACGACGGTCCTCACCTCGCCCGGCACGCTCGTGGGCCGGCCCGCCGAGTCGAGGTACTCGAGCAGCAGGCTCCGGACACCCTCGACGATCGGCTGGGCTCCCCCGCCCGCGTCGCGGCGCAGGACCGTTCCCGCCAGGTGCCACGTGATCGTCTCGCCGTCTCCGGCCGCCGTGCCGTCACCGTCCAGGTCGCCGTGGAGGACGACCCGGGCGGGCTCCGCGACCGAGATCGCGTCGAAGGCGCCGTCCCCCGCGCCGGCGCCCCTGAGCTCCCGCGCCAGGCGCTCGACCGCGATGCGCGCGCTCTGCTGCGACACGACCCGCGCCGCCCCGATCGCGTAGGCGCGCTGGACGTGGTCGAGGCCGGTGAAGAGCCCGGCGAGGGTGAGGCCCAGGAGGGCGAGGGTGACGAGGAGCTCGGCGAGGCTCACGCGGGCAGCGTCGCCGCCCCCGGCCCCCGCGTCAATGTCCAGGATTTCTGACGGCGCTGGGAGGCCTCAGGGCTGGCGGACGACCGTCCAGCCGCGCGTGTGGACCTCGGCTTCCTCGAGCGAGCGGCCGCGCCGGCCGAACCGCCGCCGCTCGGACGCGGGTGGCTCCTCCCGCTGGCGCCGCTTCAGGACCCGGCGATCGAGGATGACCTCCACGCTCTTCTCGTTCGCCAGCACCTGGCGCAGGGTGTCGTACAGCTCCCGCCGCTCCTGCGACACGATGAACAAGAGCCGCTCCATCGAATGGCCTCCTCCACCTTTCGCTCGCACTACTCTAGCCGAGCGGGGGACGGTGCTGCGCCCAGGGGTGCCTGCGCTCGAACGCCGCCGAGGCGCGCAGGACGGTGGCGTCGTCGAACCGGCGGCCGACGATCTGCAGGCCCACCGGCAGGCCGTCTCGCGTGAACCCGCACGGCACCGAGGCCGCGGGCTGACCCGTCATGTTGAACGGGTACGTGAACGGGATCCAGCCGTACGGGGGCACCGCCTTGCCGGCGATTTCCGTCGGGTTGTCGAGCCCGATCGCGAAGGGCGGGCACGCGATCGTCGGCGTGAGGAGCAGGTCGTATTTCTCGAAGAGCCGCCGCGGGTGCTCCCACCACGCGAGCCGGTCGAACCAGGCCTGCACGTACGTCGTCGGCGGGTTCTTCAGCGTGTTCTCGATGATCCGGTAGAGCCCGGGATCGATCTCGCTCTTGCGGTCGAGGTACGGCGCCATCCGCGTGGCGATGCCGCCGCAGAAGATCTCGCTCCAGCACCGGTACGGCGACGGCCACCCCGGCTTGACGGCCTCGACGCGGCAGCCGAGCTCGCCGAACGCTTTCGCGGCCGCGGCGCAGAGGTCGCGCACCTCGGGATCCACGGTATCGGCGAAGCCGAGGTCGTCGCTCCAGGCGACGCGCAGTCCCTTCACGCCGCCGGCGAGCGCCTTCACGTAGTCCACGCGCGCCGCCGGCAGCGAGGTCTGGTCGCGCTCGTCCGGCCCCGCGGCGACCTGCAGCATCAGCGCGGCGTCGGCGACGGTGCGCGTCATGGGACCGATGTGCGAGAGGCTCCACGCGCCGCTCGCCGGATACGCGGGGATCCGCCCGAACGAGGCCTTGAGCCCGTAGATCCCCGCGAACGACGCCGGGATGCGGATCGAGCCGCCGCCGTCGGTGCCGACGTGGAGCGGGCCCAGACCCGCCGCGGCGGCCGCGGAGGCGCCGCCGCTCGAGCCGCCCGGCGTGCGGTCGAGGTTCCATGGGTTCCGCGTCGGGCCGAAGAGGAGGTTGTGCGTGGCGCCGATCCAGCCGAACGTCGGCGTGTTGGTCTTGCCGAGCATGATCGCGCCCGCCGCCTTCAGGCGCTGGACCATGGGCGCGTCCTCGGCCGGCACGTTGTCGCGGTAGAGCGGCGTGCCGAAGGTCGTGCGCACCCCCTTGGTGATCACGAGGTCCTTCACCGAAAAGGGCACGCCGTGGAGCGGGCCGAGCTTCGCCCCCTTCTTCGCGAGGGCGCGCTCGGCGGCCTTCGCGTCGCGGCGCGCCTGGTCCGCGGTCAGCGTGACGAAGGCGTTGAGCTTGGGATTGAGCCGCTCGATGCGGTCGAGGACCGCGTCCACGACCTCGACCGGCGACACCTTCTTCCTCCGGATCAGCGCCGCCAGCTCGGTCGCCGGCATCCAGCAGAGCTGCGCGTCGGGCATATCAGGCTCCTCTCAGTCTCGGGTCGAGCACGTCGCGGAGGGCGTCGCCGAGGAGGTTCGAGCCGAACACCGCGAGGCTGATCGCGACGCCGGGGAAGAGCACCAGGTGCGGCGCCTTCTGCGCGTACTCGGTCGCGGAGACCGAGAGCATCCGGCCCCACGAGGGATAGGGCTCCGGCACGCCGAGGCTCAGGAAGGAGAGCGTCGCCTCGACGAGGATCGCGCTGCCGAGCTGGGCCGTGCAGAGGACGATGAACGGCCCCACCGTGTTCGGCAGGATGTGGCGGAAGGCGATGCGGAGGTGGCGGACGCCCAGCGCGCGCGCCGCCTCGACGTACTGCATCTCGCGGATCGAGAGCACGCTCGACCGGATCACGCGGGCCGCCCGCGGGATGATCGGGACCGAGATCGCGATGACCACGTTCTGCACCGACGGGCCGAGCGCCGCCGAGACGACCATCGCCAGCACGAGCAGCGGGAGCCCCTGGAGGATGTCGAGGAAGCGCTGCGTGAGGAGATCGGTCTTGCCGCCGACGTAGCCCGAGAGCAGGCCGACGATCCCGCCGAGCACCGAGCCGAGGAGCGTCGAGGCGAGGCCCACGATGAGCGAGACGCGCGCGCCGTGGACGATCCGCGAGTAGATGTCCCGCCCCAGATGGTCGGTCCCGAACCAGTGCTCGCCCGTGGGCGCCCCGAGCGTGTACGCCGCGTCGGTCGAGATCGGATCGTGCGTCTGGAGAACGTCGGCGAAGAGGGCGGTCACCACCATCACCAGCATGAGCACGCCGCCCGCGGCGCCGAGCGGTTTCTTCCGGAAGAAGCGCCCGAGCGCGGTCCACGCGCCGCCGCGCGCGCGGGGCTCGGCGCCGACGGCGAGCTCGGCGGGCCTAACCGCTACCATAGCGGACTCTCGGATCCAGGACGCCGTACAGCATGTCCACGGCGAGGTTTGCCAGGATCACCACGATCGCGATGAACATCACGAGGGTCTGGACGATCGGGTAGTCGCGCCAGAGGATCGCGTCCACGAGGAAGCGGGCGACGCCCGGGAGGTTGAACACGCGCTCGGTGACGACCAGGCCCCCGATGAGAAACGCGAACTCGATCCCGATCACGGTGATCACCGGCAGCATCGCGTTCTTGAGGGCGTGGCGCCAGATGACGACGCGGCGGGTCTGGCCCTTGGCCCACGCCGTGCGGATGTAGTCCTCGCGCAGCACCTCGAGGAGCGCGGAGCGCGTGATGCGCATGATCAGCGCCGAGGAGCGATAGCCCACGGCGAGCGCGGGCAGCAGGAACTGCACCGCGTGGAGCCGCCAGTTCTCCGCCGGCGAGACGTAGGTGAGCGGCGGGATCCACCGCAGCCAGGTCACGAGCGCCAGGATGATGACCATGCCGAGCCAGAAGGCGGGCATCGAGAGCCCCGCGAGACTCAGCACGCGCAGCACGTAGTCCAGCGTGGTGTCCTGCCGGACGGCGCTGATCACGCCCGTCGGCACGCCGAGGACCACGGCGACGAGGATCGAGAGCGCCGCCAGCTCGATCGTCACCGGCAGGAGCGGCCGGATGATCTGCCAGGCGGGAAGGTCGTAGCGGTACGACTTGCCGAGGTCGAAGGTGACGATCTGCCGGAGCCAGTCCACGTACTGGACCCAGTACGGGCGGTCGATCCCGAGCTCCTTCATGATGGCCTGCTTCTCGGACGGGCTCACGTACCCGGCCGTCGAGAACAGGATGTCCACGATGTCGCCGGGCGCCAGGCGCAAGAGGACGAAGATCACGATCGACATGCCCAGCAGCGTCAGCACGGCGATCGCGAGGCGCTGCGCGAGATACGTCTTCACGCGTGGGACCTCGAGCGCAGCGCGGGGGCGTCGGACGCTCCCCTCGGGCCGGACACGGTCACCGCCGGGCTCTTACCTGTCGCTCCACACTTCCTGCATCCGCCCGAAGTTGTAGATCGACTGGTGCGGGATCAGGTTCTTCACGTGCGGCCACACGGTGAAGTAGTCGAGCTTCCAGTCCAGGATGGGCCGGGCGGCGTCGGCCTCGAGCTTCTTCTGGATCGCGTAGTTGAGCGCGAGCCGCTTCCTCGCGTCCAGCTCCTGGGACTGCGCGTCGATCAGCTTCATGACCTCCTCGCTGCAGTACTGGCTGTAGTTGCGCGGGGAGCCGCACGCGTAGTTCTCGTAGTAGTTCGCGTCGGGGTCGTCGGGTCCGATGCCCGTGAGGTTCGCCCCGATCTGGTAGTCGCCGCGCGTCGCCATGGGGTGCCACTGGGCGGTCTCGATCTGCTTGAGCGTCGCCTCGATGCCGATCTGCTTCAGCTCGTTGATGACGAACGACGCCATGTCCACGTAGATCGCGATCGCGCGCGTGACGATCTCGACCCGCAGCGGCTTCTCGGGCGTGTAGCCCAGCTCGGCCATGAGCTGCTTGGCCTTCGCCTTCTCGTCGGCGGGCTTCGCCGCGTACCCGGGCAGGCCGAGCAGGTCCTTCTCGGCGAGCCCCCAGAAGCCCCAGGGCCGGGGCGCGAGCGAGGCGCCGACGACCGCGCCCCCCTGGTGGACCGCGCCGACGAGCGCGCGCCGGTCGATCGCGTGGCCCACGGCCAGCCGCACCTTCACGCTGTCGAAGGGGGGCTTCTTGACGTTCATGATGATGTTGTCGCTGACGTTCTGATTGAACGGCGTGATCACGAGCTGGGGGACGGCCTTCTTGAGCTGCTCGGCCGCGGTCTTCGTGGTCTCGCCGGGGAACGAGACGTCGAGCTTGCCGGCCTGGAGCGCCCCCTGGCGCGTGCCGCGCTCGACGATGACGAAGTACTTGAGCCCGTCGAGGTAGGGGCGTCCCTTGACGAAGTAGTCGGGGTTCCGCACGAACTCGACGAACTCGCCCTTCCGCCACTCCTTGACCTTGAAGGGCCCGGTGCCGACACAGCCCGTGCGGTAGCTCGCCGGCGGCAGGTGCGCGGCGTAGACGGGCGAGTAGCCCGACGCCAGCATCAGCAGCAGCGAGGGCTGCGGCTTCTTCAGGCGGAAGACGACCGTGTAGGCGTCCGGTGCCTCGACCGCCTCGACGTTCGCGTACCAGTCCTTGCGCGGGTTGATCCGCAGCTTCGCCGGCGCGTCCGGGGTCTCGCGGAGCATGTCGAAGGTGAACTTGACGTCCTTCGAGGTGAACGGGTGGCCGTCGTGCCACTTCACGCCCTTGCGGAGGAAGAACACGAGGTTCCGGAAGTGGTCCTGCCACGACCACTTCTCGGCCAGCTCGCCGATGATCGTGTCCACGCTCTCGGTCTTCTTGAGCGGGTCGAAGAGCACGAGGTTGTTGAAACAGGGCATCGCGGGCCAGACCGTCGAGATCGTCGCCGTCTCGTGGATGGCGAAGCCTTGCGCCAGGTCCTCGCGCAGCATCATGTTGAGCACCCCGCCCGACTTCGGTGTCTGGCTTGTGGCGGGCGCGGTGAGCGCGACGACGACCGGGACGAGCACGCTGAGAACCGCGGCGACGCGGCGACGTATCATGCATGACCTCCAGTCGAATTGGGCGAACGGCGCGCAGAGTGTACGTGAAAACGCCCGCAGCGACAACTCACGCGAGCAGCCGGATCAGCAGATGCATACCGTAGAGGAGGCCGCCGGCGAGCCCTCCCACGACGGTGCCGTTGACCCGGATGAACTGGAGGTCATCCCCCGCGTGCTCCTCGATCAGGCGCACCGCGCCCTCCGGCCCGAGGGCGAGCACGCCCTTCTCGATGAACTCCGCCAGCCGGCCGTGGTGGCGCTCGACGGCCTCGAGCACCCGCCCCTTCGCCCAGCGCGCGATCTCGTCCCGGAGGCCGGCGTCGTCCGCGAGGGCGCGCCGGGCGCGCTCGAGGCGCGCGGCGACCCAGGCGACGACGTCCGAGCGCGGACGCCCGAGGTCGGCCGCGAGCGCCCGGTGGAGCGCCGCGGCCGCGTCCTCGAGCGCCCGCGCGGCGCCGGGCGCCTCGAGCAGGTCGCGCTTGGCCGTCTCCACCCGCAGGGCGAGAGCGGCGTCCGCGCGGAGCCGTCCGGGCAGCGCCGCCAGCGCCTCGCGCAATCGCTCGCGAACCGGATGCGCCGGATCGGCGGCGACCTGCCGGAGGCCGGCGTGGAGGGCGGCGACGACGCGCTCGCGGTCGATCAGGCCGAGGAGGCTCGCGAGCCCCATCCAGAAGCGCGGGTACGCGCCCATCCGCTCGCGGTAGCGCGCGAGCAGATCGTCCACGACCTCGCCGACGACCTCGCGGAACGCGGGCCGCTCGAGCGCCTCGGCGAGGGCCCGGGCGAGCGCGGCGATCGCGCGGTCGTCCCACCCGCGACGCCGCGCCGCCTCGAGCACCCCGGCGAGCATCGGGGCCGCGGGGCGCCGCAGCAGCGCGTCGCGCAGGTGCCGCGCGAGCTCGCCGGCCGCGTGGGGCGAGAGCTCGCCCGCGAGCCAGCGGGCGAGCGCGCGCGTGGCGGCCTCGAGGTCGCTCGGCGCGACGCGCTCGACCCCGCGCGCGATGAGCCCCGCGAGGTCCACGCGCGCGATCTCCTGCGCCACGTACTCGCGCGTGAGGACGCGGCTGCCGACCATGGTGCCGACGCGCTCCGCCATGAGCTCCCAGTTGGCGGGGATCAGCCCCGTGTGGGGGATCGGCAGGCCGAGCGGGCGGCGGAAGATGGCGGTGACGGCGAACCAGTCGGCGAGGCCGCCGACGATGCCGGCCTCGGCGATCGCCAGGATCCAGCCGCCCCACCACGTGGCGCGGAGCGGGAAGGCGGCGACGGCGAGCGCGGCGGCGGCCGCGAGGGCGCCCGCCGCGAGCCGCCGCCGGCGCCGCGGCGCGGCCGTCACGGCAGCAAGAAGTCGAGCATGAGCTCGGTGATGTTCGGCCCCCACGGCACCGTGTTCGTGCCGCGCGGGTCACCCCCGCTCCACGCGTGCCCGAGGTTCGGCACGAGCCACGTCTCGAGCACGGGGCGCTCCTGCGCGTCGCGGTAGCGCGCGTGGAGGGCGCCGTCGCGGCGCTCGGTCACGCCGGAGGTCATGCCGGTCACGCGCGCGAACATGGTCTCGAGCGCCGTGAGGTTCGCCGGGGCGACGAAGGTGTCGCCGGCACCGTGCCAGAGCGAGGCGCGCATCGCGAGCGTCCGCCGCCCGGTGACCCCGAGGCAGGCGGCGGCCGCGGCCGCGCCGTCGAGTCCCCGACCGCGCATGCAGGCGACCGCGCCGTCCCAGCCGAGCCCGCAGCGATAGGGCCCGCCCGCGACGACGCCGACCCCCGACACCACGTCGGGCGCGGCGCAGAGGAGGTTCACCGCCATGAAGCCTCCCGCCGACAGGCCGAGCGCCACGACGCGGCCCGGTGCCACCGGGTGGGCGCGCCCGACCTCCGCCACGAGCGCCAGGACCTCGGCGACCTCACCGCCGCTTCGGCCCTGGTGGGCGCGCTCGAACCAGTTCCAGCAGCGGCTCGCGTTGTCGCGCGGGCGCTGCGCGGGGTAGAGCACCTGCAGCCCGCGCCGCTCCGCCGCGGCGTTGAGCCGCGTGCCGACGGCGAAGTCCTCCGGCGTCTGGAAGCAGCCGTGGAGCGCGACGACGAGCGGGAGCCGCTCGGCGGCGGGGCGCGCCGGCGTGTAGAGGCGGTAGGCGCGGTCGCCCAAGACGCCCTGCGTGAAGGCGCGCTCGTCGGCCGCGTGCGCCGCGGCCGCGAGCAGCAGGAGGGCGGCCGCGCCGATCAGCGGGAGGCGACGGGCCATGTCACGGCCCTCACCGGAGGCGCCGGCGGGACGGCAGGAGCACACGACTCCGCTTCACGTCCCAGACGCCGCGCGGCGAGAGCCGCACCGCGGGCAGGAAGTCGGCCGCGAGGAAGAAGCAGCTGAACAGCGGGTCGTGGAACGCGTGGCCGCGCGTCGCGAGCGCCCGCTGGAGCTCCTCCTCCCGCGCGGCGGCGTCCTCGAGCGAGCCGCGGGTCATGATGCCGCCGAGCGGCAGCGCGAGCTCGTACGCCACCTCACGCCCCTCGACCAGGACGACGCCGCCGTGGACGTCGAGAAGGCGGTTCACCGCGCGCGCCATCGCCTCGGGGCGCAGGCCCAGGACGAGGATGTTGAAGTCCGTCGTGATCGTCGCCGCGAAGCCGTCGAGCCGCTCGGCGAAGCCCGCGACGACGCCGGGCGCGACCCAGCGCCCGCCGCGGTCCACGAGCGCGGCGTGGAGATCACCCGGGGCGAGGGCGCGCTCCTCGAGCCGGCTGATGACGGCGCTCACGAGCCTGATCACCGGATAACGGTCGCGCGCCGGGAGCGCGAAGTCGGCGGCCCGCGCGCGCCACCGCACCGTGAGCCGGGCCTCGGGCGACGTGAAGACGCGGCGCCACCGGGGCTCCGGGAGGCGCGCGAGCAGCCGCCCGCGGTCGGCGGCGAGCCCGCCGCGCGCGACGACGGCGACGGGGCGCGGCTCGGCCAGGTCCTCGAGCAGGCAGATGTCCGCGTACCGCCCCGGCGCGATGCCGCCGAGCTCGCCGTCGAGCCCCCAGTAGGTGGCGGGATTCAGCGTCGCCATGCGGTAGGCGTCCACCGGCGCCACGCCGCGCGCGAGCGCGACGCGCAGCAGGTGGTCCACGAAGCCGTGGGCGCGCATGAACGCCGGCATCGAGCCGTCGGCCGTGAGCATGAGGCGCGAGGCCAGCGCGGGCGCCGCCTTGAGCGCGTCCAGGAGCCCCGCGAGGTCGGGCCGCAGCGAGGACTCGCGCAGCATCACCGCGATCCCCTGCCGCGCGCGCTCGAGGACCTCGCGAGCGGTGATCGGCTCGTGGTCGGAGGTGAAGCCGGCCGCGGCGATCGCCGCCACCTTCTCGCCCGACGCACCCGCGGTGTGGCCTTCGACGCGCGGGAGGCGCCGGTGCGCGAGGGCCAGACGGCGCAGGAGGTCGGGGCTCCCGCCCCATGCGTCGGGCCAGCGCGTGACCTCGCCGACGGCGACGGCGCGCGGGTGGGCCAGCGCGCGCGAGAGATCGCGGAGCGGATAGCGGCGCGCCTCGTCCGTCGTGCGCGACTGGGCGTGGGGGCGGATCATCCAGTAGAACTTGAGCGGCGAGGGCGCGAGCGCGTCGGCGATCGCGCGAAAGGCACGGAGGCCGCCGAGCTCCCAGAACTGGAGCGTGTCGGCGAAGACGCTCGTCGTGCCGAGCGGCAGGACGAAGCGCGCGAGCGCCGACGGCGTCGTGACGTGCGCGGGGTGGACGTGCGGGTCGATGTAGCCCGGGACGAGGATCCGGCCCGAGGCGTCGAGGATCCGGGTCCGCGCGCCCACCATGTCCTCGCGCGGGCCGACGTACGCGACGCGCTCGCCGCGGACGGCGACGCCGGCCGGGTAGAGCTCGCCCGTGTAGACGTTGAGCAGCGTGCCGCCGCGGACGTAAAGGTCGGCGGGCGCCTGCCCGCGCGCGACGGCGGTGAGCCCGCGCCGCTCCGCGATGTTCATCCCCGGGGATTATAGACGCTACAATCGGCCCGTGAGCGAGGCGATCGTCGTCGCAGACTCGGTCCGGGTGCCCGCGCACGCGCTGGCGGTGCGCGCCGTGCGCGCGTCGGGGCCGGGCGGTCAGAACGTGAACAAGGTGGCGACGAAGGTGGAGCTGCGCGTCGATCTCGCCGCGATCGAGGGGCTCGGCGCGGCGGCGCGCGCGCGGCTCGTCTTGCTGGCCCGCCGGCGGCTCGACGCCGAGGGGCGGCTCGTCGTCACGAGCCAGGCCACGCGCAACCAGGCGAGGAACGTCGAGGACGCGCGCGAGAAGGTGCGCGCGCTCGTGGCCGCGGCGCTCCGTGAGCCGCGGCCGCGGCGCGCGTCCGGGCCCCCCGCGGCGGCGCGGGAGCGGCGGCTCGAGGGGAAGAAGCGCCGCGCGGCGCTCAAGCGGGCGCGGACGCGCCTCGACGACTGAAGTGCGAGCCGCAGCACGGCCTGGGGCTGGGGCCCCAGCGTGCGAGGCCAGCCTACAACCGGGTCAGCGCTTCGGCGCGCGGCTGCGGCGGTAGGCGGCGGTCCCGGCCCGGACGCCGGCGCGCACGCCGAGCGCGATCAGCCGCGCCTCGCTCACGGCCTTCCGCACCTTCGGCTCGAGCGTGCGCACGGTCCGCTCGAGGGTGACGCGCGTCTTCCGCTCGAGACGCTTCGCGCGCCGCTGCGCCTGGCCGCTGGCCTTCTTGGCCTGCGTCTTGAGCGCCCGGAGCTGCTTCTGGAGGGCGTTCAGCCGACTCTCGAGACTCATCGTCAGGCCTCCCCTGGAGCCACGTCAGAATCCGAGAGCCCGAACCTCGTCCCGGAAACGCCGGACGTTCCGCAGCTTGATCTCCTCGTAGCCGCGGATCACGTCGGGCAGGTTGGCGAGCTTCACCGCGCGCTCGTAGCTCTCGGGAGAGAGGCTGACGAGCGCCTTCTCGACGAGGGCACGGTACTCGCCGACGAGCTGCCGCTCGACGCGGCGCACCTCGGCGCGGCCGAAGGGGTCGAGCGCCGTGCCGCGCAGGCCGCGCAGGGCGAGGAGGAGCCGGAAGGCCCCGTCGAACCACCGGCCGAGCTTGAGCTTGCGCTTCATGCCCAGCGCGCGGAGGAGCGGCGGGTGGAGGTTGTACTGGAGCCGGACGCCCCCGGGGAACTCGGCCGCCAGGGCCTTGGCGACGTCGTTCTGGAGATGCAGGCGCGCCACCTCGTACTCGTCCTTGTAGGCCATGAGCTTGAAGAGGTGGCGCGCGACGCCCTCGCCGAGCCGCGTCTCGCCGCCGATCGCGGCCCGCTCGGCCTCGCGTACGCGCCGGACGAACTCCACGTACTGCCGCGCGTAGGCCGCGTCCTGGTAGGCGACGAGCTCGGGCACGCGGATCTCGAGGAGCCGTCGGAGCTCGCCCGAGGCGCCGGCCGCGTCCACGAGCCCGCGCGCCTCCGCGGTGAGCTCGGGAGCGACCCGGACCGCCCCCACCCGCTGGCGCTTGAGCGTCGCGACCCACGCGGGGTCGGCGACGAGCAGCCGGCCGACCCTGAACGCCTGCGTGTTCATCGGCACGGAGACGCCGTTCAGCACGATCGCCTCCTCGATCGCCGCCGCGGCGACCGGGATGGCGCCGGCCTGGTAGGCGGCGCCCAGCACGATCATGTTGGCCGCCATGTGGTCGTCGAAGAGCGTCTCGGCGAGGCCGAGCGCGTCGAGGAAGACGTTCTCGTCCTTGCGGGTGAAGCGGTTCAGCGAGGTGACGAGCCCGTTCGCCTCCGGGAACTCGACGTCGGTGTGAGTCACCATGGCGCCGGTGGGCACCTGGCTCGTCGAGACCACGGCGATCGTCTTCTCGGGCCGCGCGTGGTCGAGGTTCTGCGGGGACGTCGCCACGAGGATGTCGAAGCCGAGGTAGCAGTCCGCCTCGCCCGCCGCGACCTTGTTCGCGACCTCGGGCGCGCGCTCGAAGATCTTGAGATGCGAGACCACCGGACCGCCCTTCTGGCTGAGCCCGGTCTGATCGAGGCCGCGGATGTGCTTGCCGTCGAGGAGCGCGGCGGTGCCGAGGATCTGGTTGACGGTCACCACGCCCGTGCCGCCGATGCCCATCATGAAGATGTTGGCGTCGCGGGGGACGCGCAGCGCGGGCTCGGGCAGCGCGCGCTCCACCGTGAAGATCTTCCGCTCCTTCTTCCGGGGCTCCCCGAGCGGGATCACCGTGAGGAAGGACGGGCAGTCGCCATCGAGGCATGAGTAATCCTTGTTGCAAGACGATTGATGGATCTGCGTCTTCCGCCCAAATTCGGTTTCAACTGGGTGGACGGACAAGCAGTTGCTTTTTACCCCGCAGTCGCCGCAGCCTTCACAGACCGCTTCGTTGATGAACACGCGCATCGCGGGGTCCGGGAGCTTGCCGCGCTTGCGCAGCCTGCGCTTCTCGGCGGCGCACCGCTGGTCGTAGACGAGCGCGGTGACGCCGGGGATCTCGCGCAGGAGGATCTGGACCTCGTCGAGTCGGTCCCGGTGCCAGACCTCGACGCCGGGCGCCCACTGGGCGTCCCGCCCGTACTTGTCGGGCTCGTCGGTCATCACGATGATCCGCTTGACCCCCTCGGCCTGCAGCGAGCGCGTCAGGTCGGGCACGGGGATGGCGCCGGCCGCGTCCTGGCCGCCCGTCATCGCGACGGCGGAGTTGTAGAGGATCTTGTAGGTGATGTTGACGTTGGCGGCGACCGCCTGGCGGACCGCGAGCGAGCCCGAGTGGAAGTAGGTCCCGTCGCCGAGGTTCTGGAAGATGTGGGGGGTCTCGGTGAACGGGGCCATGCCGACCCACTGGACGCCTTCCCCGCCCATGTGGGTGAGTCCCATCGTCCGCCGGTCCATGAGGAGCGCCATGCCGTGGCAGCCGATGCCGGCGCTGGCGATCGAGCCCTCCGGCAGGACCGTCGAGCGGTTATGCGGGCACCCGGAGCAGAAGTAGGGCTGGCGCGCCAGCGTGAGCGGCGCGGGACGCTGGCGGAGCGCCTCGAGCAGCGCGACGCGCGCCGTGATCGAGTCGAGATGGACCCGGCGCTCGAGCCGCGCCGCGACGATCTGCGCGACGCGGTCGGCGTCGAGCTCCGCGTCGGCGGGGACGAGCGGCCGCCCGTCGAGGTCGTACTTGCCGGTGACGCGCGGGCGCTCGGCCTGGTTGTAGAGGATGTCGCGGATGAAGAGCTCGCAGAACGCGCGCTTCTCCTCGATCACCAGCAGCTCCTCGAGGCCGCGCGCGAGTTCGCGGACGATGCCCGGCTCCATCGGGAAGAGCATCCCGATCTTCATGAGGCGCACGCCGTGGCGCCGGAGCGCCGCGTCGTCGAGGCCGAGCTCGCGGAGCGCCTCGCGGAGGTCGTAGTAGGTCTTGCCCGCGGCCGCGATGCCGAGCCAGGCGTCCGGCGTGTCGAGCGTGATCCGGTTCAGCCGGTTCGCCGCCGCGAAGGCCTTCGCCGCCTCGAGCCGGCCATAGTGGATCTCGCGCTCCGTGTCGAGCCCCCACGGCGGCATGAGCAGGGGGTTCTGGCGCTGCTGCCAGGGACGCCCATCGTACATGAACCCCGGATCCACGCTGACGACACGATCGGGAGCCACCTCGGCCGTGCCGATCTCGTCGGCGACGTTGGTCACGATTTTCACGCCCACCCAGAGGCCGGAGTAGCGCGAGAGCTCGAAGCCGAGCCGGCCGAGGTCGAGGATCTCCTGGATCGTGCCGGGGAAGATCACGGGGAAGAGGGCGTCGTAGAACGCCACCTCCGAGTGCGACGGGATCGTGGACGACTTCGAGAGCGGGTCGTCGCCGCCGAGCGCCAGCACCCCGCCGTAGCGCGACACGCCCGCGAAGTTGGCGTGCTTGAAGATGTCGCCCGAGCGGTCCACGCCCGGGCCCTTGCCGTACCACATGCCGAGCACGCCGTCGTACTTCGGCCGCGGGAAGAGGTTGGCGAGCTGGCTCCCGTAGATCGCGGTGGCGCCGAGATCCTCGTTGAGGCCCGAGATGAACACGACGTTGTGCTCGCGGAGGAGGTCGGGGTTGCGCTCGAGCGTCAGGTCGAGGCCGCCGAGGGGCGAGCCGCGGTAGCCCGAGATCAGCGTCGCGGTGTTGAGGCCGCGCCGCCGGTCGGCGCGGTGCTGGTCGAGGGGTAGCCTGACGAGGGCTTGGATGCCGGAGAGGAAGATGACACCCTCTTCCTGGCGGTACTTGGCGTCCAGGGTGAAGTCGCGCTTGATCGCCATGATCCCCCTCGTCGGGTGGAGACGCGTTCGTGTTCCGGCGCACGCGCCGCTGACGACGACGCGCACAGCCCGTATGATACGGGGGCGCCCGGATGGGCGCAAATCCCCCGCGCGGCCCGGCGGTGCCTTGACCCCGCCGAGCCGGCCGAGGAGGACCGACGCCATGACGGGGAAGACGCGCACCGAGTCCGACAGCCTGGGGACGATCGAGGTCCCCGCGGACCGCTACTGGGGCGCCCAGACGGAGCGCTCGCGCCACCACTTCGCGATCGGCGAGGACCGGATGCCCGTCGAGGTCGTGCGCGCCTTCGGCCTCCTGAAGAAGGCGTGCGCGCTCGTCAACGCGGAGCTCGGGCGCCTGGACCGGCGCCACGCGGAGCTCATCGTCCGCGCCGCCGACGAGGTGATCGAGGGCAAGCTCGACGACCACTTCCCCCTCGTGGTCTGGCAGACCGGCTCGGGGACGCAGTCGAACATGAACGCCAACGAGGTGATCGCCAACCGCGCGATCGAGCTCGCGGGCGGCCGGCTCGGGAGCAAGGACCCGCTCCACCCGAACGACCACGTCAACATGTCCCAGTCCTCGAACGACACCTTCCCGACCGCCATGCACCTGGCCGCGGCGACCGCCGTGGTGCGGCGGCTCCTGCCGAGCGTCGGCGCGCTCCGGGACGCGCTCGCGGCCAAATCACGCGAGTTCGCCGACATCGTGAAGATCGGGCGGACGCACCTGCAGGACGCGGTGCCCCTGACCCTCGGCCAGGAGTTCTCCGGGTACGTGGCGCAGCTCGACGCGGGGCTCGGGCGCATCGAGACGACGCTCCCGGGCCTCCTGGCCCTCGCGATCGGCGGCACCGCGGTCGGCACGGGGCTCAACGCTCCGCCGGGCTTCGGCGAGGCCGTCGCGGCGAAGCTGGCCGACCTCACCGGCCTCGGGTTCACGACGGCGCCGAACAAGTTCGCGGCGCTCGCGGCCCACGACGAGCTCGTGATGGCGAGCGGCGCCCTCCGCACGCTCGCGGGCTCGCTCCTGAAGATCGCGAACGACATCCGCTGGCTCGCGTCGGGGCCGCGGAGCGGCCTGGGCGAGCTTCGGCTCCCGGAGAACGAGCCCGGCTCGTCCATCATGCCGGGCAAGGTGAACCCGACCCAGTGCGAGGCGCTGGCGATGGTCGCGACCCAGGTGCTCGGCCACGACACGGCGATCGCGTTCGCGGGCGCGCAGGGCAACTTCGAGCTGAACGTCTACAAGCCGCTCATCATCTTCGACTTCCTGCACTCGGTGCGCCTCCTGACCGACGCGTGCCGGAGCTTCAGGGAGTTCTGCGTCGAGGGGATCGAGGCGAACCGCGAGCGGATCGCGGAGCTGGTCGAGCGCTCGCTGATGCTCGTCACCGCGCTCAGCCCGCACATCGGCTACGACAAGGCCGCGGCCATCGCCCACAAGGCCGACCACGAGGGGCTCACGCTCCGCGAGGCCGCGCTGGCGCTCGGCCACGTCACGCCCGAGCAGTACGACGCGTGGGTGAAGCCGGCGGAGATGGCGCGGCCGCGCTCGCGTTAGGCGGGGCGGCGATTCCTCGGGGCGAGAGGTGTCAGCGCGTCCCGACCGGCACCGCCGCCCAGAGGCCGCGGCCCCCCTCGCGCGCCTCCCGCTGAAGCTTCAAGAAGAGATGCTGGTAGCGGACGTTCGGCGGGATCGTCATCACCTGCGCGTAGCCGAGCCTCACCAGCTCGGCGTTGATCATGATGTCACCCACCCAGACGTAGGCCAGGAGCCGGCCGTAGCGGTCACGCTCCCGAACGTCGAGCTCGAGCCTCACCTGCTTGCCCTGGACGAGCCGGCGGTTCACCTCGCTCGCTTCGCGGCCGCCGGGCTCCTCGCCCTTGGTCGGGTGGTGGACTTCGGGCGTGTTCACGCCGATGTAGCGGACCTTCTCGAGCCTGCCGTCGACCCGCACGACGATGGTGTCACCGTCCACGACCCGGGTGACCGTGGCCTCGAGGCTCCCGGGCGCTGACGACGCCGGGCCGGTCAGCAGCAGGGGCAGGAGCGCCAGCAGGAGCCCGCGGACGAGCGTCACGCGCCGACGGTCTCATCGCGGTCTCCGACTGTCAACCTTTCGAGACGTCTCGCGCCGGGGACGGCTCCGAAATCAGACGCCGAGCGAGGCGAGGAGGTCGGCCGACGACGTCACGAGCCGGCGGAGGCTCTCGAAGATCATGAGGTTCACGGGCTCGTCCGGCTGCTGGGCCGTCCGCCGATCCGTCCTGAGACCGAAGATCGGAATACCCCTGGCGTGCGCCCACCCGAGCTCCCACGCGGTGCCGTCGTCCACCTGAGCGCCGTCCAGGACGGCGACCACCGCCTCGGCACCGGCCAGACCCGCCAGGTTCGCAGCGAAGAGCCGGCGCGTGCGCCCGGGGCCGGTCGCCTCGGCGGTGTCGCGCTGAGGCAGATAGACGGGGTGGCCCGCCGCCTCCAGCGCGTGGCAGATCTCCAGATTGAAACGACGCTCGGCGTTGGTGAAGAGAGGGGCGGCGAGGTAGACGTTCAGCCGGAGCTACCCGACGCGCAGCATGGCGTAGCCGAGCGCGCGGAGCTGGTTATCCACGAACGGGCGGGCGCGACGCTCGCTGCCGCGGCGGTCCTGGGTGTCCCGGTGGCGCGGGGCGACCCGCCGTTCCCGGCCGCACCGGCGCTCGCCCTCCCGGCGGTCGAGGAAGACCTGAACGCCTTCCTCCAGGGAGAACTCGCGCCGGAGATACTCGCAGAGATCGGTCTGATCGCGCGCGACGATGAAGAAGTGCCGTCCGTCCGCCATGCCGCTGGGCGAGTTATTTCACAGGTCGGCGGGGTGAGTCAAGAAGGACGGAGCCGGCGGAGCGCGCGCCGGGCCGCCCGCGCCTCCTTGGAGAGCCTGTGAGGGTTCCCGCGCTTGTCGCGGGGAGGCTCATCCTCCTCGCTTTTCGTGGCGGGGTCCTCCGGACCTTCGGACGCCCGTCGCAGGAACTGCTCGGAGGTGACGACGGCGGCGCCGGCTCGGCGCGCGGCGTCCCGGACCTTGCGGTCGGAGGTGACGACGACGGCGCCCGCGCCCTGCTGCCGCGCGAGCCGCATCAGCTCGTCGTCCGCCGTCCGCGGGGGCCGCGAGAAGAGCACCTGGACGCGTCCCGCCGACGGGCCCGGACCCGTGACGCGCGCGCCGTCGAAAACGACGACGAAGTCGTCGCCCGAGGTCCGGGCGCTCTGGGCGAGCAGGTGGAGGAGCGCCCTCCGGCCGGCCTCGAGGCTCTCCTCCTCGCGCCCGCGGAGGTCGGCGTCGTTGCGGATCACGTTGTACCCGTCGATGAGCCAGCGCATCGGCGGCGGCCCCTCCCGCTCAGCGTCGTCCGAGCAGCGCCCGCGCCGTCCGGACGCCAACGGCCGCCAGCCGCCGGTAGTGGCTCGCGTAGCTCCCCGCCGTCGACGCGCTCGGGTACCGGAGCCGAACCCACGCGGGTCCGGGCAGCGCGCCCCGGGCGACCGCCCGGCCGAGATCCGAGGGCCGGTCCATCACGAGGACCCCGATCAGGTGCTCGAGCCAGGCGCTCGACTCGTCGCGGCAGGCGAGCCGGTCGAGCCACGCGCCGCGCGCGCCGCGCGGCCTGAGCCGCGTGAGCACCGCGCCCGGCACGCCCGCGGCGAAGCGGTCCTCGACTCGCCGCAGCGCGAAGTAGACCGCACCCCGCATGCGCCAGCGGCCCGCGCGCTCGATCACCGCCCCCCAGTCGAGGCGGTCGCCCTGCCGGCGGACGAGCAAGGCGAGATCGAGCGGCCACGCGAGCCCTTCGAGCGGATGGTGGACCGCGAGGTGGAGCGCCAGGTAGAGGAGGAGATCCTCGCGGCCGAGGGCCGTCACTCGCCGCCCCCAGCGCTCGTCGACGACCGCGCGCGTCCACACCTCCTCGGCATCGAGGGTCGGCGGGGTGTGTCCCGCGACGAAGCTCACGAGGTTCCAGTGCAGATCGATCGGGAAGCGCCCCGGCCGGGGCTCGGCGGGCACGAAGCAGGCAGCGGTCGCGTAGGCCAGCTCGTACGCGAGCGTCCGCTCGTACTCGAGCGCCCGGTAGCCGAGCCCGGCGAGGAGCGCGACGGCGCGCGGAACGTCGGCGCGGCGCACGAGCAGATCGAGGTCGGTGAACGGGCGGAGCCCGGGCTCGGCGTAGAGGGCTTCGCCGAGCGCGGGGCCCTTGAGCGGAATCACCGGGAGGGACGCGCCCTCGAAGGCGTCGAGCAGCCCGCGGAGAGCCTCGACGCCGAGCAGGTGCTGGCGGCCGAAGGCGACCCACGCGGCCCGGAGCCGCTCGGCGACCTGCGCGGGGAGGGGACGCGTGCGGGTGAGCGCGTAGAGGAGCGGTGCGACGCGCTCGTGCTCCGCGCGCTCGAGGAGGCGCGGCCAGTCGAGCGCGGCGGGCGCCCCCGCGGCGGCGGTCTCGGCGTCGAGGAAGGCGCGCGCGGCGCCGAGGAGGGCCTGCTCAGCGCTCGCCGTTCCGCACCTCGCCCCGGACCTCGTCCATCATGTCGGCCAGCGCCTCGCCTCTCCGGAAGGGACCGAGGAAATCCCCGTCCTCGATGAGGGCGAGCGCGCTGCACCGGAAGCCGGGCACCGCCCTGGCGCCCCCGCGCAGGTCGGCCACGGTCTGCGTGCGGAGCTCCCGCAAGAGCGGCGAGCCCGTCCAGATCTCGTGGAAGCTCTTCTCCCGGAGGTTGCCGGCCGGGACCGGATGCACGGAGCACGGGAAGAGGTCGCCGTACGGAGAGATCAAGCACGTGCGCCGTCCGGTCGCGCAGATCTCCTCGCCCTTCTGCGGCAGACACATCACGGGCTCGTGCAGCTGGCGCGAGAGGACCGGGTCGGCGAGGAACGCGCGCATCCGCTCCTTGTCGAGGCCCAACCGCACGGGCGCCTGGTCTCCGTCCCGCGCGGGAACGAGGAGCGGATCGAACGCGTAGCCCGCCCCGAGGTCCTCGGCCAGCTCGACGATGCCGTGGTATTCGCCCGAGTTCAGGCTCATCACCGGGCTCTTGATGAGGACGATGACGTCGCGCTCCCGCAGGAGGCGCAGCGCCCTGAGCGACCGCGCGTGCGAGCCGGGGATCCGCGTGACCCGGTCGTGGATCTCCGCGCGCGCGCTGTAGATGCTAACTTCCACGGAGAGCGGGTGCAGATCCGCGAGCTCCGCCGCGGTCTCCGGAGTCAGCAGCGTCCCCGTCGTGAAGACGGTGACCGAGAACCCGAGCGAGCGGGCGTGGGCGAGGATCTCGAGGAAGTCCCGCCGCATGAAGACCTCGCCGCCGCTCAGCGTCAGGAAGAGCGTGCCGGCCTCGGCGAGCTGGTCGAGCACCGAGCGGATCTCGTCGAGCGTCAGCTCCTCGCGCGTCGGTTTGGGCCGGCCGACGGGCCCTTCGGTCAGGTAGCAGTGGGTGCAGCCGAGGTTGCAGCGGTGGGTGACCTCGAAGAGGACGCCGAGGGGGATGTGGGCGCGCGACGCCACCCGGGTCAGCCGGTCATAGTGGGAGGCCATGTCGCTCCCCCTGCTCGAGGCTCCCGATCGCGTCCCAGAACGAGCGGTCGGGCGTGAAGTACATCGTGTAGCACGGCACGCATCGCGCGAGCTCCCCGGCGACCTCGAGGAACCGATCGAGCTCCGTCGGATCAGCGCGTGAGAAGAGGACGCTCGGCAGGAGCTCCCTCACCGCCGCCGCCGGCGACAGGGGCGTGAAGGAGGTCCGCGGCCCGCGGCGCAGCCTGAAGAGCCCGGCGAGCGGAGCGGTGAGCCGCCGGCCGCGCCACGGGACCGCGGAAATCATGTAGCGTTCCCCGTCGCGCCGGATGGCGGTGGTCTCGTCGGTGATGACGTTCTCGCCGACCAGGTCGGCCACCGTCGTCTTGCCGCTCCCCGACGGGCCGAAGAAGACGCAGGCGCCGCGCGGGCCCACGATCGCCGCCGCGTGCAGAAAGAAGCCGCCGGCCCGCAGCAGTCGCCCGGCGTAGATCGCGGTCAGGAAGGTCTCGAGCGGCGAGGGATCGAGCGGCTGGACGATCCATCCCCGGCCCGAGCGCTCGTCGAAGGCGCCGCGGAACCCCGCGCCCTCGATGGAGAGCGTCTCGTCGGACGCGCCGAAGCGAGCGAACGGGCCGGACCACCGGGCGGCGACGTCGTCGGGCGGCGGCTCGACGACCTCGACGCTCAACGAAAGCTCGGGCGCCGCGCCGGTGGCAAAGTCACGATAGCGGGGCGAGAGGAGCGACCGGAAGCCCTCGTGTCGACACTCGACCCGGCACGGGATGCCCGCGATGTCGAAGGCGCCTACGAGCTCTTGTGAAGCGTGCATGCAGAGGTCCCACTGTGCTTGCCGCAGGAGGAGAAGGCGTAGGGCGTGAAGTCTTCCTCCCAGGCGACCGCCGGGCGCTCGTACGGCCGCCGCGCGCCCTCACCCGGCACCTCGGGTCTCCGCGTCTCCTGAGTCTCCATCAGCCTGTCCCCTCCAGTCCGCGAGGTCTCGCCGGCGAGAAGACGAACGCCCACGCCGACGATAGCAGAATGAGGGGGACGCGGCAATGGGGCCGCGTCGGCGCGTCAGTGAGCGAGCGTGAAGTGGCCGCTCGCGACGGGCGTGGGCTGGCCGTCCAGGTAGACGTTGACCGTCCAGTGACCGAAGAGCTGATACTCGGTGATCCAGGTCCCGGCCACGCGCACCGGCGTCTCCACCCGCGCGCGACCGTCGACGCTCCCGACCTCGGTCGTGAACCCCTGATAGACGGACCCGTCCGGCGTGAGCAGCTCCAGGCGCTGCGTGTGCGCGCCGACGAGCGTCTGCCAGGAGACGACCACCACGAGGGTGTTGAGGTGCTCGGGCGAGAAGTGATATCCCCCACGCGCGTGCCCGTGGCCGTTGATGCCGATGAAGGAGATGTCCGCCGGCTCGACGGAGTGCCCCTTCGTCTTCGTCTCGGCGACGGCCCCGGCGGGGCCGGTCAGCGCAAGCCCCCCGACCAGCGAGAGCAGCGCAGCGATCCTCACGACGCGTCTCATGGCGTGCGCTCCCTTATGGCGGGATCGGAAGGGAGATCTTGAAGATCTTGCCCTCCGTCGTCCCGACGAAGATCTCCGTGCCGAGGTCGGTACTCGCGTTACCCGGCTGCCGCGTCCCATCGCCCAGGGTGAACGCCGTCCCCGCGTTCCCGGTGGCGAAGTCGAGCTGCTGGATCCGCCCCGTCGTGCCGTCCCACGACGTCACGTAGAGCTTGTCGAGGGGGATCGCCGCCTGGGCGCCGCTGATGGTCACCGCGGCGGCGAACCACCCCGAGCACGGGTTCGCGGCGTTCGGCGTCCCGCCGATCCCCGGATCCAGGAAGCAGCGCACCGCGTTGCTGGTCGCCGTCGTATTGGCCACCACCATGTAGAGCCGGCCGGAGGTGCCGTAGTCCTCCCACACGAGCCCCTTGATCTGGTTGTTCGCGCCGAGGTTCAGCGGCGCCGTCCACTTCATCATGTTCACGCCGGGCGCCTGCGCCAGGTTGATCGCGTACACCGAGGTGGTCTTGTTGCCGACCCACAGGGTGTTGCCGTCGAAGCTGATGTTCGCCGCCGTGTCGATGTCGCCGAGATTGACGCAGGCCGTGTTCGCCGTCGGGCACGCGCCCGGGCTGCCGACCAGCCGGCCCGTCGTGATGTCCACGATCCAGAGGCTCGCGCCCGTCCCGCTCGTCGACATGCTCGTCACGTACAGGCGGTTGCGCCCATAGTCCAGGGCCGGCATCCCGTTGATCTCGCCCACGCTCCAGTTGTTACCGCCCGAGCCGTCGTTGAACGTCCACACGACCGCGCCCGTGTCCGAGCGGAGCGCGAAGACCTTGTTATTCGTGGTACCCGCGCCGTTCTTCGTCGCCACGTAGATCAGGTCGTAGGCGGAGCTGGAGGGTTGCAGGGCGGACGAGATCGTCTGCCACTCATCAGCCGACGTGAAAGTCCAGGTCATCGTGACCGACGCGGCGCCAGGCGCGGTGCTGCCCCCCGAGTTGTTGAGCGTGGTGCCGCAGTTCACGTTGTTGAGGAAGCGCTGGGTCTGACCCGCCGACGTGATGCCACACCCCTGGCCGACCGTGTTCACGACCATGTCACCGGCCGCGCTCGTCACGTTGACCGTGGACGAGGCCCCGTTGCCACTTGCGGGCCCGCCGCTGGCGGAGTTGAAGGCCCGTACGGGCGTCGTCTGGTGCACCCCCGTGAAGAGCAGCGCCCCGCTGTGGATGCTGGACTGCGTCGCCCCCGAAAGCGTGACGACGACGTTGTTGGTCCCCGTGGCGGGGGCGACGAGCTGCCACTGCTCTGATCGGGTGGTGCCCGGCGCACAAGGCGTTCCCAGAATGGACGTGATCCGCGTGAGGGCCACCGTGGCGTAGGTGACGCCGCTGACGGTTGGGACTGCCGTCCCAGCACAGTCGCTCCCGAGCTGCACCGACACGATCAGGGCGCGATCCGTCCCGGCGGGAACCGTGAGCGCGTAGGTCAGGGAGCCCACCGCGCCCCCGGCGGCATGGGCTTCCGTGACGTAGCTGATCGTGCTGGTGCTGGGGGGATAGGCCGTCGCGAAGGCGTTGTTGGACCACGCGCGCACCTGGACCGAGGGCCCCGCCTGGATCGCGGTCGCGCCGGTCAGCGCGGGCTGCCACTGGATCGCCCCCGTCGTGGTGTCCACGGCGTACAGCGTGCCGCCCTGATCACCCGCGAACACGCGGCTGCCGCCCGCGCTCAGCGGTATGGGAACGAGCCACCCCTGGACCGCCGAGGTCGTGACGGCCGGCGTCCAGTTCTGCAGCCCCGTCGCCGAGTTCAGCGAGATCATCCGCCCGGCGTTCGACGAGAAGAAGATGCCGTCGTTGCCCGCGATCGGCGGGTTGAGCGCCGAGCCCCCCGCGAGCATGTAGCTCCACGCCTCTTGGGTCGTGGACGATGGGCGCGCCGTCGCGGCGCTGGCCGCAGCCGACGAATAGCAGGTCGCGGCCCCGGACCCCGTGTACGCGAAGACCTGGTAGTAGTAAGTCGAGTTGTTCGTGAGCCCGGACCGGTTGAGGGTCGTCGCCGAACCCAGGTACCGGACAAACGCCCCGTTCGGCCCGATCGCGGTGTTGAGCCCCCAGGTCAACCCGTTGGTCGGGTAATCACCGGCGACGAAGGCGTTGGTCGGCTTCTCGATGACCATCACCGAGCCGGCGCCGCTCGACCAGTACACGGTGGCCTGGGTGCTCTGGGCCTGGGCCGCGATCCAGCTCACGCCGGTAACCGCGGCGCACGTGGACGTGGGGGTCGCGTTCACGGTCGCGCTCACCAGGGAGTACAGGTTCCCGCTGTCGCGGGCGAAGGCCTCGTAATAATACGTCGTGCCGGGAGTGAGGCCCGTGTCGGTGAACGAGGTGCCCAGAGCCGCGTCGTGAAAGATAACGACCGTCGCACCGCCGTCAGGTGAGTAGCCGACGGAATAGACGCCGGTCCCGTTGCCATCAGTCGGCGTCCAGGTCGGCGCGCTCCCGGCCTTGCGGACGATCAGCGTCCCCTGGTAGGAAGGGCTGCCGGCCGCGGGGTTCGTCCAGCTGAGGCTGACCTGGCCGGCCCCCGCAGTGGCGGTCAGGCCCGTGACAGGCCGCAGAAAGGTCACCGTGAGCGTCGGGACAAACCCCGTAAACTCCTTGGTGCGGAGCACCAGGTTGTCGTTGAGCCCTTCGTTCACGTGCCTGAGCAGGACGCCGTTGTTCGTCGCCGAGTTGGCGTACCAGGCGTTGACGGCCGTCAGGATGTTCCAGTGCATCCACCCGACCAGGTTGGTCCCCTGGTCGGTGACATTGTTGGGGATGGAGCTGAGAACGGTCCCGCTGTAGTCACCGCCCGGGGTGGTCCAGTTCTTACCGCTAGCCCGCTTGATCCACGTCACCACGGTTTCGGTCCATGACGACGTGGAGGTGACCTGATAGGCCCCGACGAGCGTGCCGCCGCCGAGCCCGTTCGCGTAGATTTTCAGGTCGCCGGTCTTGAGCGCCGCTCCGGCCGGAAGGCCGAATGTGACGAGGTCGAAGCTGAACAGGCCGTGCCTCGGGTTTCCCGAGCTCACCCCGACATTTATCGAGTTGACGGACCCGTAGTTAGTTGTGGTCGTCCCTGCGTCGATGTAGGAGTCGGCAATCGAACTGAACGTCATAATCTCGGCCGCATGGGCCGACGGCGTGAACAAACCACCCAGTCCCAGGGCGATCGCGAGGACTGCGAGCCAGCGCTTGGGCGTCATGACGCTTAGAGGTAGGCAAGGGGGGTGCCATGCCGTCGATAACCGGAAAGTCCGTCGAGACGGGTATTTAACTAGGTTCGGTGTACGGGAATCACCTGCCCGTCCGACCCGGTTTCAACCTGTCCTGGTAGGAAACTTACCGGGCTCGGTCGGGCGCTGACGCTACCATTAGAAACGACCTCTGGGGGTCGCTGAGGGCCGGCAGATCCACCATCCCCGGGCGACCTCGTCGGCGACGAACCCGGCCGCGTCGATCTCCGCTCGCACCTCGTCGGGCCCGGCGTACTCGTGAAAGAACACGGCTTCCCTCGGGTCGCTCGCGTCGGAAACGCAGATCGTGTAGCCGTCGCCGGGCTCCGACACGCGCCAGGGTCCGGAAACCTTCGCCCCCACGCTGCGGACCAGATCGACCAGCCGGCTCCGTGAGACGA
>WNFJ01217446.1_pt2 | contig 67535 bp, 64 predicted proteins | sample 5400461 | NCBI WGS metagenome assembly WNFJ01 (sample SAMN13153349, study PRJNA577476) | soil metagenome | isolation source: 115 cm saprolite on Douglas fir-dominated hillslope | place: USA:California | collected 2013-09-17
TCGAATTCGGCCCTTGACCACGTAAAGCACGGTCTCCAGTTCTCCATGGTGATGCGGTCCCGTCTTGGCATCCGGTCGAACCACCATTGTGCCGGCCCATAATTTGCTTGCCCCAGCTCTCGCATGTGTAATTGCGGCAGCGCGCGTCATGCCCGATGTCTGTGGTGTATTCAAATCAAGTTCATCCGAATGCACGATCTTGACTCCATCTCTTGCCCAATCCATCACTAAGCCTCTGGTTGACGCGTGTACTTTTGTTGCCACGAAGCACTACGGGCCCGACGGGTGTCGAAACCCGGTATTGTCATTGGGGATCGAGTCTAGAAGAGACGATCCAACAACCAGATCGTCACGCTGATTGTTGCAACCGAATGCGGCGAATGAATCGGGACCCCCTAGCGTACCCAAGTCTCGCATCACGCCATTTCGCCAAATAAATGCGTGCGTGGGCGCACCCAGAAAAGAGAAGGGATCGGGTGAGGTGTCTACGGTAGAAAACCCGACCACTGTGCCTGCATTAGTGACATAAGTGGTATTGCTCTCAAGCCCCGTGCCTAGCGTTCCAATATCGATAATCTCCTGATTCTTCCAAAGGACACCGTGGAACTGCGGACAGAGGGGTTGAAAACCGCACGCTGAATTGAACGGATCGATTTCTGCATTCGTGGAACCTCCTACGATCCAACCGCGTGCGTTAATCGAGTTAGCACTACTGAAATTATCGCCCGGAAGCGTACCAAGATCGGTGAGCACTCCCTGTGTCCATCGAAATGCATGGCTGAGGAAGCAGTCGGAATTAACGCAGTTTGGTGCGTTTGGGTCAGGCGTAGGCGTGTTCGCCGCACCTACAACTGTTCCCGCATCGTTCAGGAGCTGGCTTCCGATCCCATTCCCTGGGCCATACGCCGCAGGGCCGCCCAACGTGCCGATGTCGATGGTTTCGTATTGAGTGTGCTGCGCGGCGTTGGAGTTGCCAGCATCAACCCGACGAGTAGAACAACATTGATCGTAATCAGGATCGACGATTTGAACTTCATAATTCCTCCTTAGACCGATGCTTCAGCCCGTGCTACTGGTACAGTTCCGCGGAGGAGAGCGGGCCGCCGTTAGCCTGTCCTCCCACGACGAGCACGGTTCCGTCTGGGAGCAGCGTCGCAGTGTATTCCCACCTGGGGCTGACCATGCTGCCTGTGAGCGCAAAAGTGCCAACCATTGGATCGAAGACTTCTGCCGTGGACACTACGATCCCGTTGGCTGTTATGCCGCCAGCGACAAGCACCTGTCCGTTGGGTAGTAAGGTCGCGGTGTGAGACCAAACGGCCGTAGGAAGGTTCCCCGTAGTCGCAAAAGTGGCGGTAGCCGGGTTGTAGACTTCGGCGCTAGCCGATGGGTTTGCGTTGGCATCCAGTCCGCCGGTCACCAGCACGGTGTTGTTGTTGAGCAAGGTTGCGGTGTGGAGTACCCGCGACGAGGTCATACTCCCAGCGGCCGTGAAGGTGCCAGTACTAGGATCAAACAGCTCAGTACTGGCGAGATTCGTGCTGGCGCCAGCCCCTCCGGCCACCAGCACTTTCCCGTTGCCAAGCAAAGTTGCGGTGTGGCGGGCGCGGGCAGTTGTCAGGTTGCCAGTTGGCGTGAAGCTTCCCGTTGCAGGGTCGAAAATCTCTACCGTCGCCAGGATGGTTCCATCCGTCTGCTGGCCTCCGGCGATCAACACTCGACCGTCTGGAAGCAAGGTGGCAGTGTGACCCGAGCGATCCACCTCCATACTTCCGGTGGATGGGCCTGCTGCTAGCGATTGGAGGGCTGGGTTATCTGGTCAATATTCTCGCGAACGTTATTACACCTGCAATTAGAACTCATCTCTTTCCCTACATAATGCTGCCAGCGGGTATTGCAAAAATATCGCTGACCCTGTGGCTCATCATCGTCGGCGTGAACGTTTAACGATGGAAGGAGCAGGCCAGCGCAGCGGGCGGAGTGATTGGCAAACTTGAAGCAATCCCAAGGGAAGGGTTGCCGACGAACCGTCCAGTGGGGAGTTAATTCTGGCGTTGTGAGTCTAAGGCGATTTTGCGACGGTTATCCGCCACGGCGGACATGTCGCCCCTCACCAGAGGAGCTAAAGTACAAGCTTCGGTATTTAGGCCAGAGCGAGAGACTGCCTTTCCCACCCTTTGTGGGAAGGACTTGAAAATGGGACGCCGCATAAACGCGTGGGTTCAGCGCCTAACGGCGCCGTGCGCGGCGATTGGGACTTTGACGCTTTGCATTTCGGGTTTGGCATTCTCAAAACACTGGCCATCATTCCGCCGATCTTCGGCGTGCTAATGCTCTCCCTGATCGCAGTACACCCCGGCCCTATATCAAAGGAATTTGTGGAAGGGTTGAGAAATCGCCTGCGCTAGCCAAGCCAGAGGAACGCTTCTCCCTTGACCAACCCGCTTCAAAATGCGAGCGGAGGGGCTTATAGTGGCGCAGTACACGGAAGAAGATTTGAGGAAGTGTTTCTATGCGTTTCGGAAGGTGCACAACACGGCAATGTAAACGCCGAGCAAATTTTTGCCTGCCGTTGTGCGACGTGGATTGACGCTCTTTTCGCATCCAGCCAACACTCCCGACCTGGTCGGTTAGTTCTTCTGCGGTATCATATCTTCCTCCGGAAAAGTCAGTTGCGGAACCGACCTCTGACACGATCCAGGCGAGGCCAGCCATGGCACATCGCGGCTTCCTCCATTTCGCCTTCTGGTGATTCTTCAAGGGGTTCGCCATGTGGAACATCTCGGTCCCGGCGAGGCGCAACTTGCTTGTCATTTCCGCGGTTGCTCTCTGCTCTCTGACGACAAATGGCCAGACAGCCAACACCGGAGCGATTGCCGGTACCGTGACAGACCCGAGCGGAGCGTTGGTCGGCGGGGCGGCAATAGTCGTCAAAAATCAGGCAACGCACGAAGAACGCGATCTCGCTACGGATGCCGTGGGCAGTTTCTCGGTTCCATTCCTGATGCCTGGCGACTATGAACTAACGGTTCGCACAACGCAATTTGAGCCACTAATCTTGAAAAGTGTTCAGGTTCGAATCACCGAGGTGAGCCGGCTGAAGATTCAGCTTACGATCACTGGCGCAAGGGCAGAGATGACGATTACCGCCAAGCCTCCTCTCCTTCAAACTGAGAACGCCACTCTGGGACGAGTCATCGATCGAACCACGATCGAAGAATTGCCGCTGGTCAATCGCAACTTTACCGAGATCCTCGGCCTCACCGCTGGAACAAACACGGATATCGTGGATGCCACTCAACTGGGGGCCGGAAGCCAGGAGATCCGCGCGAACGGTGCTCGTAGCGGCGACAACAACTTCATGCTTAACGGCGTGGATGCGAACAGTTACGGCTCCAATATCACCGAGGTCACTGCTTTCGGTGGAGCTGGGATCGCGATCCCCGCCCCGGATACCATTCAGGAGTTCAAGGTCCAGACTTCGCTCTACGACGCCCGGTATGGGCGAGGAGGAGGGGCCAACGTAAACGTCGAAACAAGGTCAGGCACGTCGGATCTTCACGAGAATGTCTATTATTTCGGCCGTAATGAGGTACTGGACGCGAATAACTTCTTTGCAAACGCAACCGGGGTGCCAAGAGGAGAATTTCGACGCTCACAACCCGGGGGCACTTTGGGCGGACCGCTGCCTTGGTCAAAGAAACGCGCCTTTTTCTTTGGTTCATATCAAGCTACAAGGGATGTGAATGCGGCATCTTTGAGCAGCAGTGTTCGATCTTTGAGCCTTCCTCCAATACCACAGGTCCGCACGCCAGCCTCGCTTGGAGCTGTATTCGGGGGCAAAACCGGGGCATTCGGAGGTGTCGCCGTGGCCCCGGATGGCTCAAATATAAACCCGGTAGCGCTCAAGTTGTTGAACGCGAAGAACCCCGACGGCACATTTGTAATCCCGAGCCCTCAGACCTCGGGGAGCAGCGTCAACTACACGGCAGTGTTGCCGGGACATTACAACGAAAACCAGTTCGATACAAACCTCGACGTTACTTTGCGGACGGCGGATCGCCTGTCGGTGAAATTCTTTTTCTCGAACTCGGATCAAGACGTCCCTTTCTTCGGCGCCTCTGTGCCTGGCTTTCCTGCGCTCCGTTCTTTCGAGAACCGACATTTGGCAATCGCCGAGACTCACATTTTCTCACCACGAGCGATCAACCAATTCCGCTTTGGCTTCTCTCGTCTTGCGGGTCGAGGTGTTGCCGGAGGGACGCTCACCGATCAGGACGTGGGGATAAACCGCTTCAGCGACCCCCAAGAGCGGCTCATTCCACAGATTCAGGTTCTTGGAGCTTTTCAATTAGGCAATTCGTCAATCGAGCGAGGCAAAACAGCCGGTAATAACTTTTATATCTCCGACGTCATATTCCTGTCCCGGGGCAAGCACGATCTTCGCTTGGGCCCAGAAATTTTCCGAAATCAATTTAACCAACGAATCGATAACACGACCGGTATTTTAATACTCTTGTCGTTCCCTGATTTCCTGCTCGGCTTGCCCTCTGGGCCTGCCGGGGCAGGAGGGAACGGCACATCACTTTCAAGCATCATCTCGTCCGGCGTGACTGCTGGAATTCCCCATGTGGGGGCACGCGCAAGCGCGGAACATTTGTTTGTGGTGGATGACTGGAAAGTTACGCGAACTCTCACCCTGAATCTCGGGGTTCGAGTCGAGGTCAATGGCCAACAGAGCGAAGTCCAGGGTCGCCAATCGAATTTCTTCCCTCAGTTCTACTCCCCACCTCCAGCAGGAGGGTTCGGGGATCCAATCTCATCGGGATTCGTCCTGCCCGATAACTTTCACGGTAATGCTCCGACCGGATTTCCACGGACAAACTCGACGCTATTGAATCATCCCGTTCAAGTCCATCCAGAACCCCGCATCGGCTTCGCGTGGCAGCCATTTTCTTCCAAGGACTTGGTTCTGCGAGGGGGGTATGGCATTTATGCGAACCGCCTCAGCTTTAAAGCGAACTCTTCCCAACTGCTTTTTAATCCGCCGTTTACGCTTTCCGCTGTTCTTACTGGCGGTGCTAACGCGGCCGCTAGCCTGCAGAATCCCTTTCCTAATCTGCCACCGAACTCCTCCTTCCCCAATTTCGTAGCCAACATGCTACCGGGCTCACCGTTTACCGGGAACAGATTCCTCCGAACCGCTACCATTACCGATCCTGATTTTAAGGAGTCTACCGTCCAGCACTTTGGCCTCGATCTCCAGTATCAACGCAAGAGCTGCGTTTTCTCAATCGCGTATGCCGGCGCGAAGGGCATACACCTGGCTTTGGGACGGGGCAAGAATCAGCCTGCTCTCGCCAGTCCCGCTAATCCTGTGAACGGACTCACAACCAATTCAGTGGACAATGCGACCGAGCGTGTGCCCTTTGTGGGGCTGTCTCCGTTGGAATTCCGACTCGAAAGCAGCGGAAATTCGATTTACAACTCTCTACAAGCCACATTGAAGAAAGACATGACTCACGGTTTTCAGATCCTGGCTGCATACACCTTTTCAAAATCCATTGATGATGCGGGTGACAGTCTCGGTGCTGCTATCGGTGGCGGATTCGGAATACCCATCTTGGGTCAATTCGTATACAACGATCAACGCAATGTCGCTGCTCAGCGCGGCGTCTCCGACTTTGATCGAACTCACCGATTTGTTATCAGCGGTACCTGGGACGTGCCCAGTCCCCAGCACGCGACAAGCGCAGCTGTTCAAAAGCTCGGAAATGGCTGGAGCATTTCGGGTATCGTAACGCTCCAATCGGGACTAGCGTTCAGCATTCTAGACAGTGCAGCCGGTACGCTATTTGGCCCGGCGACACTATACACAACCGGTGACCTGGTTCCAGGAGCGACTCTGGGGGATGCAAGTCGAAGTGGCAGCGTCAGCGGCCGTGTCAACAAATTCTTTAACACGCAAGCATTTGTTCCGGCGCCGTTTATTCCCGATGGTGGCCTTATTGATGGCAAATATCCGGTTTCCGGCGGCGGGACAATATTCGGCAGCCTCGGAAGAAATATCCTTCGCGGGCCCGATCAACGCGTTGGAGACATCGCTATAATTAAGGCCACTCCCCTCACGGAGCGCGTAAAACTGACCTTCCGTTGGGAGATATTTAATATGCTGAACCGGTCAAACTTTGCCAATCCTTCAAACGACGTTTCATCGCCGAGCACATTCGGCGTGATTAGCGCGCTAACAGTGAATCCCCGAATCATGCAATATGCGCTAAAATTCGAATTCTAGTATGCTGCGTCAAACTTCCCTGGCCCACAACCACGGAGTTTCACCGTAACTGAGCATTTTGCCGCCGAGCATCGAGCCGTGGCGACAAGGATGTCCTCGATGGCAGCGCCTTCTGGATACGTGTTGAAGCCTCTGCGTGAAGGCGCGGACTTCAGCCTTTACCGCGGCCGACAGCACGGCAACCCCTCGCCAGTCCTGGCGATCGCTGTGTCCGCAGAACAGCCGTCACCTCAGAATCTCCGACGGCTCGAGCACGAGTACTCGCTTGCAGATGAACTCGATCCCGCGTGGGCGGTCAGTCCTCTTGCGCTCAGTCGTCACGAAGGGAGGACGATCCTCGTACTCAGGGACCCTGGCGGTGAGCCCCTGGACCGGATTCTTGAGCGGGACCAGGGGCAACCGCTCGATCTGACTCGGTTCCTGCGCATCGCCATTGGCCTGGCGGCAGCAGTCGCCCAAGTCCACGGGCGCGGTCTCATACATAAGGATATCAAGCCTGCGAATGTGCTCGTCGACGACGCCTGCAACGTATGGCTCACGGGATTCGGGATTGCATCCCAACTGCCGCGTGAGCGCCAGGCACCCGTACCCCTCGAGACTATTGCCGGCACGCTGGCGTATATGGCGCCCGAACAGACCGGCCGCATGAATCGCTCGATTGACGCCCGCAGCGATCTCTACTCATTGGGCGTCACCTTGTACCAGATGCTCACGGGCGCGCTGCCGTTTGCAGCCACCGACCCCCTGGAGTGGGTCCATTGCCAAATTGCATGCCAGCCGACACCGCCTGGTGATCGCGCCGCAGTTCCCGAGCCGCTGTCCGCCATCATTACGAAGCTCCTCGCCAAGAACGCCGAGGAGCGCTACCAGACCGCTTGCGGGCTGGAAGCTGATCTTCGGCGGTGCCTGGCGGAATGGCAGTCGCAGGGTCACATCGATCCATTCCCGTTGGGCGCGCACGACTCATCAGACCGGTTGCTGATCCCTGAGAAACTGTACGGGCGTGAGGGCGAGGTCGATGCTCTTATCGCGACCTTTGACCGGGTCGTGGCTCAGGGTACGCCAGAGCTCGTGCTCATATCTGGTTATTCCGGCGTTGGCAAATCCTCAGTGGTGAACGAGCTGCACAAGGTGCTTGTTCCACCGCGGGGCCTCTTCGCGTCCGGCAAGTTCGACCAATACAAGCGCGACATCCCGTACACGACACTAGCGCAGGCTTTCCAGACCCTGATCCGTCAGATCCTCGTCAAAAGCGACGCGGAGGTGTCCAAGTGGAGGCACTCTCTTCATGAGGCGCTGGGTCAGAATGGCCAGCTCATCGTCAACCTCATCCCCGAGCTGGAGTTCATCATCGGGAAACAGCCGCCCGTTCCAGACCTGCCGATGCAAGATGCGCGGAACCGTTTCCAGTTCGTGTTCCGGCGATTCCTCTGCGCATTCGCCAGGCAGGAACACCCACTCGCGCTGTTTCTCGACGATTTGCAATGGCTGGACGGGGCCACCCTTGAACTGCTGGTGCACCTGATTACCGATCCGGACGCGCGGTACCTGATGGTGATCGGAGCCTACCGCGACAACGAGGTCAGTTCGTCTCACCCGCTCATGCGAACACTGGGGGCGATCCGCGAGGCCGGAGCGAGGGTGCAGGAGATCGTGCTCGCGCCGCTGAGGTTCGACGATGTCGTCCGGCTCGTAGTCGATGCATTGCACTGCGAGAGGGATTCGGGTCACCCTCTGGCGAAGCTGGTGCACGAAAAGACCGGCGGCAATCCGTTCTTCGCGATCCAGTTTCTCACGGCGCTGGCCGAGGAAGGACTACTCGCGTTCGACCCAGTCACGCGGGCTTGGCAATGGGATGCGAATCGCATCCATGCCAGGAGCTACACCGACAACGTGGTGGATCTGATGGTGGGGAAGCTAAAGCGATTGCCGAACACGACACAAGACGCACTCAAGCGGCTCGCCTGTCTCGGGAACGTGGTCGAATTCGCCACCTTGACTCTGGTTCACGCGAAATTAGAAGAGGAGATGCACACGGCGCTCTGGGAAGCCGCCCGCGCCGGGCTGATCCTCCGCCTGGAGGGCTCCTATGCGTTCCTCCACGACCGCATTCAGGAGGCAGCGTATGCGCTCATCCCCGAAGGCGAGCGCGCGGCTGCACACCTTCAGATTGGCCGAGCGCTGCTGGCGAACATGTCGGCGGACCAGCTCGCCGAGCAAATGTTCGATGTCGCGAACCAGTTCAATCGGGGCGCCGAACGGCTGATCGACCGGGACGAGAAAGTGAAGGTCGCGACGATTGATCTGCGCGCCGGGCGAAAGGCCAAGGCGTCTGCGGCCTATGTGTCGGCGCGGGAGTATTTTTCCGCCGGCATGGCGCTCCTGGACGAAAGAGACTGGAGTAGCCAGTACGAGTTGACGTTCAGCCTGTGGCTCGAACGCGCGGAGTGCGAGCTTCTGGGCGGCAACTTCGAAGAAGCCGAGCAACTGATTGTCGAGTTGCTGCAGCGCGCCGCGTCGAGGGTTGATCAGGCGGCCGTCTACCACTTGAAGGTCCAGTTCCATGTCGTGAAGTCAGAAAACCAGCATGGTGTGGCCACCGCGCTCGCGTGCCTCCGCCTGTTCGGCATTGACATCCCGGCGCACCCGACCTGGGAGCAGGTCCAGGCCGAATACGAGACGGTCTGGGAAACCCTCAATGGGCGCCCGATCGAGAGCCTAGTCGATCTCCCTCTGATGACCGATCCGGAACTGCAGGCCGCCATGCAGATGTTCTCGGCCCTTACTCCCCCCGCCTACTTTACTGATTTCCACTTGTATTGCTTGCAACTGTGCCGCATGGTGAAGGTCAGCATGCAGCATGGGACGAGCGATGCTTCCGCGCACGCCTATGCCTTTTGGGGGGTTTTGCTCGGGAGGGTCTTTCGCCGTTACGGTGAGGGTTATCGTTTCGCCAAACTCGCCTGCGACCTCGTCGAGAAGCACGGCTTCATTGCAAGTCAGGCAAAAGTTTACATCCAGATGGCAGCGGTTGCCGTCTGGACGCAGCCGATCGCGACCGCGATCGAACTCACTCGGACGGCATTTCGCGCCGCGATTGAGACGGGTGATCTGATCTACGCTTGCTACGGCATTTGCCAATCTGTCACAGATCTTCTCCTGCGGAACGATCCACTCGACATGGTGTGGCGCGAGTCGGAGATGGCGCTCGACTTTGCTCGGAAAACCAAGTACGGCGATGCCGCGGATGTCATCGGGAGCCAGCAACGCTTCATCGCAAACATGCAGGGCCGCACCGCGACCTTTTCCACCTTCAGCGACGGGCAGTTCGACGAGACGAGGTTCGAGGCGCAGCTGACACCTGACCGCATGACGACGATGATCTGCTCGTACTGGATCCTCAAACTTAGGGCGCGTTTTCTGTCACGCGACTACGCCGAGGCTCTCGCGGCTGCCGAGAAGGCCAAGCTGCTCCTTTCTGCTGTAGCCGGCCAGATCCAGTTGCTCGACTACTTTTATTATGCCGCACTGGCGGTGGCGGCATGCTATGAGAACACTTCCGCCGACGAACAGCAACGGCAGCAGGAACTGCTGACGGCACATCAGGAACAACTGCGTGAGTGGGCCGAAAATTATCCGCCGACTTTCGCCGACAAGCACGCACTAGTGTCGGCCGAGATCGCTCGTATCGAGGGCCGCGCTCTCGACGCAATGGACTTGTACGAACAGGCCATTCAATCCGCGCGCGAGCACGGCTTCGTGCAGAACGAGGCGGTGGCCCATGAGGTCGCCGCGCGGTTCTACCTGGCGCGCGGCCTCGAAACGGTCGGCAACGCTTATCTTCGCGGCGCGCGGAACTGCTACGACCGCTGGGGAGCGCTCGGCAAGGTGAGGCAACTCGACGAATGGTACCCACACTTGCACGAAAAACGCCTTCCCACTTTTACGACCTCCACAATCGGCACACCGGTCAGGCAGCTCGACGTCGAGACTGTACTCAAAGCCTCACAGGCACTCTCGAGCGAGATTGTCCTACCCAAGCTGATCGAGAAGCTGATGCGGATCGCGCTGGAGCATGCAGGGGCGGAACGAGGTCTGCTCATCCTTCTCAGGGGCGACGAGCCCCGGATTGAGGCGGAGGTCACCACCGGTCAGGGTGAAGCCAAGGTCTCTGTCCGACAGGCAGCCATCACACCATCTGATATTCCAAAATCCGCGCTTCACTACGTGATCCGGACGCGGGAGCGCGTGGTCCTTGATGATGCTTCGGTAAGGAACTTGTACTCGGAGGATGAGTATGTGCGGGCAAAGCGAGCCAGATCCGTCTTATGCCTGCCCATCGTCAAACAAACGACGCTTGTCGGCGCACTCTATCTGGAGAACAATTTGACTCCCCGCGCGTTCACCTCAGACCGTGTCGCAGTGCTTGAGTTGCTGGCTTCGCAAGCCGCGATTTCGCTGGAGAATGCCAGCCTCTATTCCGATCTGCAACGCAGCGAAGCTTTCCTGGCTCAAGGGCAGAGCATAAGCCATACAGGCAGCTTCGGCTGGAACGTTTCGAGTGGAGAAATCTACTGGTCGGAGGAAACCTATAAGATCTTTGACTACGATCGAGCGGTTAAGCCCACGTTGGAGTCAATACTCCCGCGAATTCATCCAGAAGACAGAGATCGCGTGCAACAGACTAGGGACCGCATGTTGGAGGTAAGGGCAAATGTTGATATTGAGCATCGTGTGTTGATGCCGGACGGTTCGGTTAAGTACCTCCACGTTTTAGCTCGCGCGTTGGAGCCTTCGCCGGGCAACCTCGAATATGTGGGTACCGTGATGGACGTCACCGAGCGCAAGCGGGCCGAGGAAGAGCGGGAGAGACTGCGCCAGCTACAAGCGGATCTCACGCACTTAAGTCGCGTGACCACGATGGGTGAATTGACGGCATCGCTGGCGCACGAGATCAAGCAGCCGATTTCCGCAGCAGTAACAAACGCTAAAACCTGCTTGCGATGGCTCGATCGCGATGTCCCCGACTTGGCAGAGGCACGCGAAGCCGCATCTAGAATCATCAAAGACGTAACCCGTGCGTCTGACATCATGAGCAGCATCAGCTTGCAGTTTAAGAAGGGAGCTCCACAGCGGGAGCTGGTTGATGTGAATGAGCTCATTCGAGAAATGATTGTCCTGCTGCACAGCGAGGTGAACCGCTACTCAATCTCCATCCGCACCGAGCTTGCTGAGGATCTTCCCAAGGTCACGGCAGACCGTGTCCAACTGCAGCAGGTTTTCATGAACCTCATGCTCAACGGCATCGATGCCATGAAGGAAACAACTGACGGAGGTGAGCTTACCATTAAGTCAGAAGGCAGAGACGATCAACTGCTGATCTCGGTCAGCGATACCGGTGTGGGATTGAACCCGGAGCAGGAGGAACAGATCTTCAACACATTCTTTACGACCAAAGAGAAAGGGATTGGTATGGGGCTGCCCATCAGTCGGTCTATTATTGAGTCGCATGGCGGACGCTTGTGGGCCGCCCGCGCCTCCGGACGAGGTGCAACTTTTCAGTTCACGTTGCCCAGCACCGGTCGCGGCCCACATATAATCTCCCCATCTGCGCTCGCGTCGTAGCCAACCTTCGTTTTGCATATGGGCTATCCCCCACGGTCCGCGCGTCCGCGCCGCTCCGGTCCAGGCCGTACTCGTCTGACGAACGAAGATGAGCCGGGATCTTGTTCTAACACTTGCGACGACAAGGGTTACGAGGCCCTGTAAGACCCCCTTCTGAGAAGCATCCGAACCTGCCGCTCCATTGCGGAAATGGGCAATTCTGTGGCGCTGCCGCTGATCTTGGGCGAGTCACGAGCAAACCGGAAGGAACCACACCAGAAGAGGCCAAATCTTTCGAACTGCTTTCTCAGGCTTGTGTTCTGAAAGTAGAACAAACTCCTCGCATTTTTCCTCTACGTAGTCAGTACTAAACCAGCGAGTGTTTGTCATTGTGGTAGGCTATGCGAAAAAGGGAACGATGAACAGCTTCAGAGCACCGGCCCTTTTTGTATGCATTTTGCATGCAGTAATCGGAGATGTATCCGTTCTATCCCTTTTGTCTGTTCTTAGAATCACTAACTTACGTGTTTGCAACACCTACGCGGGTTCGACTCCCGCCGCCTCCACCATGCGTTGTATTATCAATTAGTTACAGACACGGAACTTTTTCCACAAGTTGCATTCTCAATCCATTGCGATTTTTCGGACGTAGGTTCTTACTGCAGCAGGCCGCATATCGGTTGAAAGTCTAAACCGTCATCACTTCCTGGGATGTAATGACGTATTGCAACACCTGCGTCCACTGCGCCCGAAGACCACGAAAATCGAGTCACCCCCACAAACAAGACATTGGCGCAGCAAGAAGACGGTCGCCGAAGGGGCCGACCCTCCGCCATCGTAGAGAACCACTCCCAGCTTGAAGTTATCGCCGCAGGCGTCCTCCAACTTTCGGAGTCCCTTGAAGTCACCCGCATTCACGGTCGCGCTCGCCTTGACTTCGATACCGACCAATGCGCCACTTCCCGTTTCAATCACAAGGTCAACCTCGTCCTGGTCTTTGTCTCGGTAGTGATACAAAGCGCAGCTCTCACCAAACCAAGACGCCTGTTTCAACACCTCAGAGAAAACAAATGTTTCCAGCACCGGTCCCAAGCTTGAACGGTCTTTCGCGATCCGTTCCGCGGTAGCCCCCAAGAGCGCGCTGAGCAAGCCGGAATCAAGGAAATGCAGCTTGGGCGTCTTTACCAAACTCTTTAATTGGTTCCGAAACCACGGTTCCACCTTACGAACAAGAAACAACTGCTCCAGAATGGCGACGTACTTCCTGGTGGTCTTGTCGTCAAATCCAACTTGGCCGCCCATCTGCGTGAAATTGGTGAGTTGGCCAGAGTGGTGGGCGAGAACCTGCAGCAACGTCGGCATTTGGTCAAGCTTTTCCACGTCGGCAATCTCGCGTACATCCCGCTGCACGATGGCTCTTACATAATCGCGTGCCCATGTCTGGCGTCGTTTTGGATCTCCGCGCCGCAGCATTTCGGGGTAGCCGCCAATCAGTACGGCTTGTACTAGGTCTTTGCCGATCATCGGCCTCGCGGGTTTCCGAAGTTTGCCCTCGAACGCGGCCTTTAGGAAATCCGGCTTCTTGTCTCGAATTTCAGCCCGCGAGAGGGGCAGAAGGCTCACGATCTCCATGCGGCCAGCTAGGCTCTCCGATACTTGAGGCACAGTCAGAATATTGGCTGATCCCGTCAACAGAAACCGGCCGGCTCGCCGATCTTCGTCGACCGACTTTTTGATGGCCCGTAGGAGGTCGGGCACTCGCTGCACTTCGTCAATGGTGGTTCGATCGAGAGCGCGCACCAACCCCGTTGGACCAAATCGCGGACCAGTGTGGTCTTGCCGCACTGACGCGGCCCCGTAACCATGACGACCGGCGTGTCCTTGAGCGCAGTGGCCACCAGTTCGGCGGAAAAGCGTGGAAAGAGCGCGTGATCGGTCTCGTCCATGCCGGGTGGAGACTCCGTCTAATTCGGATTAATGTTGCGTCTATTTCGGATTATAGACTCGTCTGATCCGGAACGGAACGCTGGACATTGCCGGAACTCATCCGGGGCTCGTGGTGGGCGACCCTACCTGGGTGTGTGAGATACATGGTGGCGCCCTCGCAGATCGAGCCGAGACTGTATCATCATGATCTGGTTCCTTCATCGTTCCCCCGTCGTTACAGCCTTGCCTTAGTCAGTCGGCGCAGAAAACTCTCCTTGGCGGCGTGCGTTCGGCGGAGTTCCCCCAGTGCGGACTGGAATGCAGTCACCTGGCCTTGCCGGACCGCAAGATCTCGCAGGTCAATCAGAAGAGTGATACCGCTCCGTATATCAGGCTATGATCAATACTGGTTCCGGCGATGAACCCGTGATTCAGGCGATTATGACCTTCCTCGAGCAAACGCGATCGAAAAGGCATTCCACCCACCAAGCCGCGTAAAAGACTTAGCTAACATACCAGCAAGACCCGATTTAAAGCGCGGAAGACGTTACAGATAACGCCGAGAGAGTAGATGGAAGATCGTCTGACGTCCAATTGAAGAATCCAAAGCGCCTCAGGATAGCGAGTTATGGGAAAACCCAAAGGTGCCGGGGAGATATCGAAGAGATGTACGGGAAAGGAGTATCTATGTCTAAGACATTGATGCTTGCTCTAGCTCTTCTGCTGTCGGCCGCATGGCTGCAAGCACAAGAACAATATCCGCAGACAGGTTCGAGCCAGTCCGAAGCTACTGCTTCAGGCCAGACTACGGTTCAAGGCTGCTTGCAGGGCTCAGATGGAAACTACACGCTTACCGACAATAATGGAACGACGTACCAGCTTCAGGGCGATACCTCGAAGCTCAGTGCGCACGTCGGGCATGAAGTCCAAATCACTGGAACCACCTCTGGCGCGAGTGCGGCCAATCCCAACGCCGGCGCGAGTGCGACAAATCCCACTACGGGCACACCAACTGCTGGAGCGCAACAATCCACGCTCACAGTTCAAAACATGAAGCACATCTCCAAAACCTGCAAATCGGCCAGCCCGAAATAACTTTGAAACTGCCCTTCGCGAGCCCATGTTGTTCCACAAGGCTCCGAAGGGTGCTTTTTGTGTTCCCGCGGCACGTGCACGCTTAACGAAGAAAGTGACAACCTGGTCCGCGATGATTTTGCTGAAGTCGTTTATCACCAGTTTGCGCCCCGTTCCGAATCAGATTTCCGGGTTTGTTGCGGTCACCAGCGCAAACCAGTCACGCAGTTCAGCATTACTCCACGCGATTGCGTCCTCTGCGATCCCGTTTTGAAGGGACCGGCAGCGGCCTTCACAGTCGAGGAATTCTTGGGGATGAGCCGCCGTCCTTCGAATTTTGCCTGAAGATGTTCCGGATAACCCCGTTTGGAAGGCGCAGTAGCTCAGAAGAGAGGAGTAGCAGATCGATCAAACCGCCGAATCCAAAGTTTCGTGTGGTTGCCAGAATAGCAATCCGCAGCCTCGCAAATTGCATCCGATCAGTAATGAACTCAGTGATATCGGTGACTTCTCGGAGAACCCCACCACCTCCGGTCCCAGGCCGGGAGCCGAAACCCAGACCAGATCCTGAGCCACAGCCAGGCTCTGCGCCCGACGTAGTCCCTCCCGTGAATCCAGAGCCTGAACCGGGCCCAACTCCCGACATAGTTCCGCCCGAACCCGAACCGGCTCCTGTGTAGTTCGGTTGAAGATTGAAACGCTTTGGCGCGGACTAACTGATCTCGCATTAGCGAGCGGATGCGCCTCATGAAGACAGACCAGGCGACGCCTGGTTTGCAAGGCGGCGGTCAATAAATTCCTGGACTATCCAAATCCGATTGACGAGATGAGTTGTACAGTAGCAATGGCGCAACTGTGAATGGCCGAGTCAACGGAAGATGGCATCAAACCGCCGCACACCTGCGGGTTCGCAGGTCCCAGACGTCAGGCTAGCAGTCGAAAGGGGGCAGGTGCCCAACCACAAGCAGAACGTTGTATCTGTAGATTGCCCTTATTGCGATGGCGAGAATGTTGTCGCGCCAGTCCAGCATGGCCGTCGTGAAGTCGATCTGACGGACCGCGAGATCGCATGCAAATACTGCCGGAGTCTTTTCACCTTATCTGAAAGCAAGCCGCGGATTCGCCGGCTATCCAAACAGGAACTGGACGTCGCATAAAGTAATGCCAAGGAGGAATCCGTTGGCCGGTACTGTGCAAAGCAAAAGACTCAGGTCTCGCACGATCTCCCGGATTGTCTCTGTATAATTGGCCCGATCATGGACTGGGCTGGTGCGTCCGCGATCGGCTGGCTGTTTAAGGCGCAGTGTGGAGCATCGGACCGCCTGATTCCGCGTTGGCTCTTCCTGCGCGCGCTCGGCATCATCTACTTTTCCGCATTCTTCTCTCTCCTATTTCAGATCCGCGGGCTCATCGGCCCAGCAGGAATTCTGCCTGCAGGAAGCTATCTTCAAGCCCTTGCACAATCACTCGGGCATTGGCAGTGCTGGTGGTATGCGCCGACTTTGCTCTGGTTCTCGAGCGGATCGGTCATGTTGAGCGCGCTATGTTGGGCGGGAATGCTCGCTTCGGTACTGCTGGTAATCAATCTGTGGCCGTGCGGAATGCTCGCGGTTTGTTTCGTCTGCTTTCTCTCATTTGTAAGCGCGGCACAAGATTTTTCTGGCTACCAGTCGGATGGGATGTTGCTTGAAGCGGGATTTATCTCGCTCTTCTTTGCGCCGCCCGGATTGCTTCCCCGCTTAGGCCAAATGTATCCTGCTTGGCGGGCCAGCTGGTTTTTACTGCAGTGGGAGTGGTTTCGCATCTACTTCCAATCCGGCGTGGTGAAGCTGCTGGGCGGAGATCCCGAGTGGCGGCATTTCACGGCAATGGATGAGTACTACCAGAACGGGCCCCTGCCCACTTGGATTGGCTGGTACGTGCAGCACTTGCCACACTGGTTTCATGCCAGCACAGTTTATGCCACGCTGGCTCTCGAGCTCGGCTTGGTGTGGATGTTTTTCCTGCCACGACGCTGGCGGATTATCTGCTTCTTTATCGTTACGCCCTGGCAGATCGGTGTAATCCTGACCGCCAACTACACGTTTCTAAATTATCTGGTTCTGGTGATGGGTGTGCTGCTACTGGATGATCGCTTCATCATCAATGTTCTGCCGGGAAACTGGCGACACAAGCTGGTTGTGCCAGGTTTTGGGACAAGCAACGGGGAAGAGACGCACACAGAAACTTCGTTGGGCAACATTCGTTCCCATTGGAATGCGCTGAAGCTTGCTGCCAGCGCCGTAGTGCTGCTATGGATTTTCTACGCAACCACCGCTGAACTGATATGGATGTTTGTGCGAGTGCCACTACCGGCGTCTCCGGTAGCTGCGCTGGAGCCGTTCCGGATTGCCAATCAGTACGGCCTTTTCGCGGTGATGACACGCGGACGATATGAAATCGAATTTCAGGGCTCTACGGACGGCCAGAATTGGGTGGCATATCCGTTTCGCTATAAACCCCAGGCGCTTAATCAGCCGCCCGGGATCTATGCGCCATATCAGCCTAGGTTCGACTGGAATTTGTGGTTCGCGTCACTCGGTTCGTGGCGTGAGTATCCGATCGTTCCGAACACGGAAGCACGGTTGCTTTCGAACAGCCAAGATGTCCTCGCGCTGTTTGCAGATAATCCTTTCCCGCGTGAGCCACCGCGTCAGATTCGTACCGTGCTTTGGCAATACTGGTTCACAACCATAGAAGAAAAGCGCGCAACCGGGATGTGGTGGCGGAGACAGCTGCTAGGGCTGTATGCGCCGACCTTGGAGCGAGAGCCTGATGGCCAAATCAAAGTCATCGAATGGCCCACCGTACAGCCGCGGCAATAAGTCTGATCGAGCACGTGGTCATCGAAATACTGATGGTTTCTAGACGGGTTTGCGATGAGGCGTAGCGCATGTGTAATCGGTGCTGGTCCGAACGGACTGGCGGCAGCCATCGTTCTCGCCCAGGCAGGATTGCAGGTGGATGTACTAGAGGCGGAGACCACTCCAGGCGGGGCGGCACGCACTCTGGAATTAACTCTGCCCGGTTTCCAGCACGATTTTGGATCAGCGGTACATCCGCTGGGCGCGGGCTCGCCATTCTTTTCAGCCCTGCCCCTGCGTGACCATGGTCTGGAATGGGTCCATTCGCCGGCGCCACTAGCGCACCCTCTGGATGACGGCACCGCAGTGATGCTAGAACGCGATCACGGGAATGTGAAGGCTGCGCTTGGTATAGACGGCGAGACTTGGAACAAGCTCATGCGACCGTTTGTTGAGGCATGGAAGGAATTTGCTCCCGAGGTGCTGCGTCCGGTCCTAAGTTTTCCAAAGCATCCTTTGCTGATGGCCCGCTTCGGCATGAGCGCACTTCTGTCAGCTAGAACCATTGCTCGCCGTTTCCGCAGTGAGAGGACCAGGGCACTATTTGCCGGCCTGGCGGCCCACTCCTTTCTCAGTCTTGACGAGCCGTTGAGCGGAGCGATGGGGATGCTGATGGCTGTGGCGGCGCATGCGGTCGGATGGCCGATTCCGTGCGGCGGTTCTCAGTCGCTCACCAACGCACTGTGCGGATATCTCTCGACGTTTGAAAGCACGCTAAAGAATTCAGCGCGGGTTGAATCTCTTGCGACATTGTCACACTATGACCTGATTCTCTGTGATCTAACCCCGCGACAACTTCTCAAGATCGCTGGAGAACGGTTGTCGAAGAGCTATCAACGGCAGCTGGCAAGCTATCGATATGGGCCGGGCGTATTCAAAGTCGATTACGCGCTCAGTAGCCCAATTCCTTGGAAGGCTTCCGAGTGCCTGCGCGCCACTACCGTTCATTTGGGCGGGAGCTTTGAGGAGATCGCTGCGTCGGAGCAGGCAGTTCAAGACGGACGGCATGCGGATCGGCCGTTTGTTCTGCTAGCGCAACCAAGCTTGGTCGATTCCTCACGCGCACCGGAGGGCCAACACACTGCGTGGGCCTATTGCCATGTTCCGAACGGATCAAACATAGACATGCTGGGGAAACTGGAGGAACAGATCGAGCGCTTCGCTCCCGGGTTCCGCGAGTGCGTCCTGGCGCGCTGCATGTTTTCCCCGGCAGGTCTAGAATCCATGGACGCCAACCTCGTCGGAGGCGACATCGGGGGCGGAGCTATGGATCTTCGGCAATTTCTGTTTCGACCGACCTGGCGGCACTATGCCACCTCAGCACCAGACATTTACATCTGCTCATCATCAACTCCGCCCGGCGGTGGCGTACATGGGATGTGCGGCTATCATGCGGCGACGACGGCACTTTCGAAGCTGGGGGCGGGACAGTCAGTCATGGGTAGCTAGCATGGGTAGCTAGGAACTAGTTGTCGTGGCAAGCGTCGACCCTTTCGGCTGAGACTCGGCTGCCTTGGTTCGTCTTGCACTTATGCGACTGCCCTGAACAGCGTGATCGCGTTGCTGGTATCTACTTGTGGAGATTCATGCGAGGAGGAGATTGCATATGGCCGACGCTCCGAGAATCACTGCAGAAAAATTGAAAAGACGAATGGATGCGGGCGAGGATTTCATTTTGATTTGATGTTCGCAATGCCAACGCCTGGACGCAGTCGGACGTGATGATGCCAGAAGCGATCCGGGTCCCACTGGACAATTTCGCCGAAAACCTCCCGAGAATTCCGAAGAACAGGCCGGCAGTAGCTTACTGCACCTGACCGAACGAGGGCTCTAGCACCAGGTTGGTGCAAAAACTTCAGCAACACGGTTACACGAATGTTTGGGCGCTCAAGGGCGGCTTCGATGCCTGGCGTAACGCAGGCATGCCGGTGGAATCGAAACGGCAAGCGGCATAGCGTGCGTAGTAGGCTTGGGAATGGAAGGATCTCGGAGCGCGGCATCTCCCGTTCAGGGAATCGAATGGGAACTCTTGCAGGGAACCCAAGATCGCGCAGCCGAACATGTCGCGGACAAAGCTTTTGCTCGGTACGTCATAGCGGTCGCGCAAACGAAAGCTCGTGACCGTCGGGATCATGCATATGGAAATAACGTTCTCCCCAGGAACCGTTCTCGGGACTATCCGGCTCGAATCCTTTCTCTTTGAGATGAGTCCAGAATGCATCCACATCTGCAACATGGAATATCATTCGGCCCCAGCGAACAGCCGTGCGGCCCTGCTGCAGGTTGATGATCGGAAACTCAGTACCTGGAATGCGCAGAGAAGAGAAACCTGGATTCGCCCCACTGTAGAGCAGTTCCATTCCAAGCACCTCTCGATAGAACCGCACGGAAGCTTCGAGATGAGCGACCTTCAAGGTGATTGCGGAAACCTTTTCAATACTCGCCTTCATAGCGGCAACAGTTTATCGCGCTTAACCTTTGTTGAATTCGCTTACTGAAAAGCATAGCGCCGCGTCCGACCAACGAATGTTTGTTTTGTGGTAGGCTATCCGAAAAATGGACCACATGAACAGCTTCAGAGTATCGGGCTTTTTGTATGCGTTTTGCATGCAATGATCGGAAATCTAGCCGTTTTAGCCTTTTTGTCTTTTTCTAGAATCAATAACTTACTCGTTTTCAATACTTACGCGGGTTCGACTCCCGCCGCCTCCACCAACTTATATATAGTGGTTGCAACGACTATCGCCTCTACATTTTCTCCAATAATATACGCTTGACGTAACGCGTATTTTACGGTATTATTGGGCAGTGATCGTCAGCTATCGGGACAAGCGGACCAGAGACTTCGCCGCCGGAAGACGGGTCAAGGCATTCTCTGGATTTGAACGGTCCGCGCGCCTGAAGCTTGATCGTATGGAGGCGGCTACGACGCTGAGCGACCTTGCCGCATTGCCTGGCAACCGTTTTGAAGCGCTGGTCGGCGACCGCAAGGGCCAGTACAGCATCCGTATTAACGATCAATGGCGAATTTGCTTCGAATGGGCTGACCGAGCGCCTGGGCCATCAGACGTGGAGATTGTTGACTATCACTAGGAGCATCGCTATGGCACTCACTGCTATCCATCCAGGTGAACACCTGGCTGAAGAACTGCAAGCACTCGATATGAGCGCGGCTGAACTGGCGCGAAAGATCGACGTGCCGACCAATCGCGTCACGCAAATCTTGAACGGAACGCGCGCCATCACGGGCGACACCGCCCTACGCCTCGCTCATTTCTTTGGCACGAGTGCTCAGTTTTGGCTGAATCTCCAGAGCCTCTACGACCTCCGGCTCGCCCGGGATAAGGTAGGAAAATCCATCAAGGCGCTTCCCACACTGAAACGGAGCGGGCTCGTCCACGGATGAAAGAATCCAAGCCGCGGCCGCCTTGGTGGCGCGTGGCACTGGGTGGAAGATGGCTTGACTTCTCTCGCTCCAACGCCTAACGCGAAGGATTGATCACCTGATAAGCCTTTGCCACGTCACCAGCAACATTCTGAGGGAAGTGGTCAAACTTGTCCGCGTACTTTGCCGTGAGGAACTCCGATACGCGTTTCTTCGCTTCCTCCATGGTGGCCCCTTCGACGTAGGCCGCGGTTGTGCTCTCGAGCAGGTCGCGAAAGTATTGTTTCCAAAGCTCGAACTTTTGTTTGCCGTGCATGACCTCGCCGTGACCGCCGATGACGTACTCGAAGTCCAGCTTCTCGGCGGCATCCAAGGTCTGGATCCAATCGTAGGGATAGCTGTCGCGCATCGTGGGAGTCCAACCATGAAGCGCATCGCCGGTGGCCAGGACTTTTTCGTTAGGTAGAAAGACGAACAGGTCACCATCGGTATGCGCGCGGCCCATCCAGAGGATTTCCACTGTGCGCGAATCGCGATGAAGGATAAGGCGACTGTCAACGGTCATCGTTGGCAGAGTGATTTGAATATTCTTAAGTTCGGCAAAATAGGCTTCGGCTTCGGCGAGGTTTTTTCGGATGGAGTCCTTCTGGTCGGCACTGGTGGCCTTTTGCAAGTCACTTTTCAGCTGTTCGATCTCTTGCGGCATGGCGGCGAGTTCGTGTTTCCAGCGCGGAATGCCGAGCCGCTCCATATTCGCTCGGGTCGCCTCCGAAGAGATGATTTCGACACCTGCGGGCCAGGCATTCGTATAGGCTTCGTTTCCCTGGGTGTGGTCCCAATGGAAGTGGGTGTTCACCACGTATTTCACGGGCCTGGGGGTCAATTTCTTGATCTGTTCGATGAGTGCGCGCGCCGCCGAAGGTGTTGAGTTGGCATCCACAACCAGCACGCTGTCGCCGACGAAGATGATCGCAGCGTTGGAATTCACTCTGTAGGTGGGCTTGGCAATCGCGGCGTAGACCCCGTCGGCGACAGGCTTGATTTCGAACAAATCTTCTGCCGCCGGGCACGAGGCCGGGAGCAAGAACAAGAGGGCGAGTAGGAACCAGCGCTTCAAGGGGATGTCCTCCTAAGCCGCCAGGACTGAGATTCGCTGAGGAGGGTACTACACCTCTCGAAATTCTGCCTGGATCACGAGCAATCCTTCCATAATCCAGTAAGGGAAGGTTTGCCGACCACTCGGGAGTTATCGCACTCTGGTTCGATAACAATTGCATTTGCAGGAGCCCAGACTGCCTGGAGCATTACCTCGGGCCAGTGCGGTTGTGGAATCCCACCTTTTGCAAAGAGCGCAAAAATGGAAAGGCGATGGGTGGAGAAGATCATTCACGGCGCGATAGCGGTTCGGACACTACTGATGTTGACGAGTAACGCGCCGCCGAGCGCGAGCACCCCACCCAGCACAAAGGGATTTCCCGAAGCCGTCGCCAGGCAATCAGAAAGGCCAGCACCGGCACGGCAGACAACAAACTGCGTGTCCGCGAGTGGGAAGGCGGAACAGCTTGTCTTACTGCTGATGAGCACGGCCCGAGGAGTATGGGTGGATGGGGATCTCGCGAATCCGTTAATACCGCCATTCAGCAGGGAGCTTGACCAGCGATGAATTCAGTTTCTCCGGTGTACCGCAGCCGAGCAGCCTGACAGTTCGCTCTATACCCTCTCGCAGGATCTCCAGCGCGCGAGTCACCCCCATCTCGCCAGCAGCGCCCAAACCGTAGCTGTAAGCGCGGCCGATGAGCACCGCGCGCGCGCCCAAGCAGATTGCCTTCACGATGTCGCTGCCGCGCCGGATGCCGCCATCCATCAGCACCTCCGCCCGCCCATCCACAGCCGAAACGACCTCCGGCAGAGCTCTGATGCTCGCCGAGACACCATCGAGCTGGCGTCCTCCATGATTTGAAACCACCACTCCCGCTGCGCCTTCGTCAACGGCTCGTCGCGCATCGTCTCCGGTCAGAATGCCTTTCACGACCATCGGGCCGGGCCAGAGTTCGCGAATCCAGCGGAAGTCGTTCCAAGTGATGGCTGCCCCGGCTAGGCCGAAACTTACATCAACCAGCGGCATCGGCCCTTTGCCAGGCACGATCACGTTTTCAAGTTTGGGAAGCCCCCCATCCAGCAAGAATGACGTTAGCCACGCTGGGCAAGTCAGAAATTGTGCCAGAAACGGCAGCTTCGCAAGAGAGCTTCCTGCCAAAAGCTCCTTCATCCCGTTCCGGAGATCACGCTCACGCAATCCGGAGACCGAGGTATCAACTGTAATTACCAGGGCGGAATAGCCGGCCTGCCGCGCCCGCTCGATTCCCGCTTCTGCCGCATCCCTGCCACCAATCAGATAGAGCTGATACCAAAGCGGCCCGGAACTGGCGGCTCTTACATCTTCCAATCTGTGCCCTGCAAAGGTCGCAACCACATATCCAATCGCTGCTGCGGCGGCGGCGCGAGCGACGGCGAGTTCGCCGCTGGCATGAATCAAGCGCGTATAGCCGATGGGGCCGAGAATGATCGGGAAAGCGATTTCGGAGCCGAGCACTTGGGTCCGCAAGTCATAGTCAGCTCTCGAAATTGCTTGACGCGGACGAAAGGTGATCGCCTCAAACGCGCGGCAATTCTCCCGCAACGTGACTTCTGCCTCTGCGCCACCGTCCAGGTAATCGAAGACCACTCTTGGCAACCGCCGTTTCGCCAGACGCCGTAGGTCTTCGATATTTACTACCTGAGAAGAAGATACTTTGCTGGCCGACGCGATCATCTTTACGCTTTTCCGAGAAGTTTGTTACCGCTACCTGCGATAAGTTACCAACGTTTGTTCGCGTATGAACATTCTCGCGATAAGCTTGACCTATTCCAAGAGTGAACCATGAATAGTAAGCTACTCGGGGCTGCATTTGCACTGTGCCTGGCTGCGAATGCTGCTCTCGCACAGGATCCGACAGTAGTCGAGCCCAAACACTACATACTGGCGTTTGAAAATGACGAGGTGCAGGTGGTGGACGTCCACTATGGGCCGCATGAGAAATCTAAGATGCACTCGCATCCCGGCGGCGTGGTCGTTTACGTCACCGAGGGACACTTGAAGTTCACCGACGACAAGGGGAACGTCAAAGAAGTTTATGCCAAAGCAGGCGAGTCACGCTTCTTCCCTCCGTTCCATCACAAAGTGGAGAACCTGAGCGACAAACCATTCGATGCGGTGTACGTTGGGCTGAAGACGAAGGCGGGCGAGAAGAAGTAGCAGAGGGGTCATCGAGACCTGGAGCAATCGATCACCCCTAATCAATTATTAATCCCCGACCTCCACCCGCTCCCCTTTGGCACTGGCCTCGATCATCTCCATCACCCGGCGGCTTGGCGCGGCCTCGGTTTCGCGGGTCGTGGGCAGAGGGCCGTCCACGGTGAAGTAATGCGCTCCTGCTACGAGCAACTGATCGGCCGGGAAGCGCGTAATCACTTCGTGGCCGGTTGGAGTGACGACTATTTCTTCTTCGATTCGCGCCGCGCTCCAGCCGTCGGTTGAGGGCCAGAAGGTCTCGAGAGCAAAGACCATGCCCGGCTTGATCTCGCAGGCATGATCGAAAGAAACCAAGCGGCTGATCACCGGCTTCTCCCAGATGGCCAGACCGACTCCGTGCCCGTACTGCAAAGCAAAGCAAGCCTCTTCGTTGGGAAAACCAAATTCTTCGGCCTTCGGCCAAACCGCCGCAATCTCCGCGGTGGTGCGCCCGGGACGCACGAGTTCGATTGCCGCATCCAGATAGTCGCGGCAACGTTTGTAGGCGTCGACCATCGCGTGCGAGCCGTAGCCGACTGTGAAGCAACGGTAATAGCAGGTCCGGTAGCCCATATAGGAATGGAGAATGTCGTAATAGACAGGATCACCCGGACGCAGAACCCGGTCGGAAAAGACATGCGGGTGCGGGTTGCAGCGCTCGCCGGAGATCGCGTTGACTGCTTCCACATATTCGGAGCCAAGATCGTACAGAACCTTGCTGACCAGCCCAACCGCCTCGTTCTCGCGCATTCCCGGCTTCATGGCTCGGTAGAGTTCGTCGTAGGCGGCGTCCACCATCATGGCGGACATGTTTAGTAGCGAGATCTCGTCCTGGGTCTTGATTACGCGGGCTTCGGACATCAGCGCTTGTCCGTCCACAACTTTGATTCCCTCGCGCTGCAGCGCAAACAGAACCGGCGGTTCGATGATGTCGATGCCGAGCGGTTCTTTCTGCAGACCACGCATTTCGAGCTCGATACGAATTTTCTTTGCGACGTCTTCGGCGCGACCCATCTCCGGAGTCATGGCGCCACGCAGCATAGAGATTCCTGGACGTGAGCGCTCGCCGAGCCAGGGACAATTCAGCTGATGGTGTTTGGCCGCGGAGCCGAAGTCCCACAGAATTGGTTCGTCGTTTTGCGGAAGGAGGGTGAAGCGATTGGCTTTATCCTGTGCCCAAGTGCCGATGTGCGTAGCTGTCAAATAACGCACGTTGTTCATGTCGAAGCAGAGCAGCGCGCCCATCTCGGACTTGGCCAGCAAGGTTTTCGCGCGGGCGAGGCGTTCGCGCCGCAGGCGGTCAAAGTCGATGCGCTGTTCCCAATCGACCGCCATGGTTCCATGCGTCTTCAATCCCATAACACGCCTCCCTTCACTCCGCTATGCCGGACATTCTGGCCAGCACATCAAACACACACGCGAAATCTTTCTTGGCCATTCCCATTCCGCGGGCCGCGGTGAGGAACTCATTGCTAACCGCAGTTGTCGGCAATGGCACGTCTAACTGCCGGCCCAGCTCCATCGCCAACAGCATATCTTTTTGCATCATGTTTACGTCGAACCAGGCTTCGTCCGGCTGCTCGAGTACAAATGGCCCGCGATATTGAACCATCGGCGAAGCGATCGCGCTGTGCACCATCACGTCCACCGCGGTCTCGCGCCTGATGCCACTTTTCTCAGCCAGCAGTACGCCTTCGGAGAACGCCAGCATCTGGACGGCGAGTTGAAGATTGAGAGCAATCTTCATTGCCAAGGCCAAGCCGTTGTCGCCAACGTGCGTGACTTTCGGGCCAATATCTTCGAGAATTGCTTTCACCCGCGCGAAAGTCTCTGTGCGTCCACCGACCATCACGGATAATTTTCCTTGTTGCAGAGTAACCACGCTGCCCGACACCGGGGCATCGAGCATGTCGGCGCCCTTTTGTCGCACGCGGTCGGCAAGCGCGCGGCTCACTGCGGGGGCCACCGTGCTGATGTCCACAAAAATCTTCCCTGCCGTGAGCCCTGCAATCAAGCCATCGTCGCCATCTGCAATAGCAGTTAGCGCGGCTGAATTCGTGACCATCGCAAACGTGATCTCGGTGGCGGAGGCAACTTCCCGTGGTGATCCAGCCCAACGCATTCCCTTCTCGAGCAGCCACTCGGCCTTCGATCGCGTCCGGTTGTACCCGATGATCGCATGGCCTTTGCTGAGCAGGCGGGCGACCATTTGCCCGCCCATGGTCCCCAGCCCAACAAATCCGAGATTCGCCATTACCTCTTTCTCCAGACAACCTTTGGTATGGAAAACGGTACTCCTGGATCAAACGAACCCACCATATTACTTTACTTTGCACACCCAAAGCCGCAATGTAGGATTTGTTGGAAGTGGCTGAATTTCAAATTCAGCTACTTCCGGATTCGTCTTGACAGTTGACATCTTGGAGCGTTAGGACTTATCGAACCGCGCAAAAGGAGGACCACCATGCGCGTTTACTTCTCCTGGAAACAAGCTGCTTCGATGCTGGCCGTTGGCCTCGCTGTTTTTTTCGGCTCGTTGGACGCTTTTGGGCAATCGACCGCCGGGCGCGTTCTCGGCGGGGTTACCGACAAGAGCGGAGCCGCGCTGCAAGGCGCGACTGTCATTATTACCGACCTCCAACGGGGAACGTCTAGAAGTCTGACCACGGACGAAGCCGGCCAGTACGTCGCCCCAGAGCTGGTTCCCAGCACATACAAAGTTCGCGTGGAGGCACGCGGCTTCAGGGCTGTTGAACGAACGAGCGTAGAAGTTGAGGTTGCCAACGACGTTCGCCTCGATTTTTCCCTGCAGCCGGGCCAGGTTGCCGAAACTATTGTTGTGAGCGAAGAGGTTGCGCTCGTGAACACCACTTCTTCGACCTTGGGCGGGACGCTCAGCAACAAGGAAATTAATGACCTTCCGTTGAACGGCCGCAATTATGAAAATCTGCTACAACTCCGGCCTGGCGTAATGCGCTACCCCGGTGGCGGATTTTCTACGACCAGCGCCAACGGGTTGCGTGCAGAAGATAACGCGTATTTGGTAGAAGGGTTGTTCAACAGCGAACCATATTCCGGGCAAGCCATCATCAATGGATCAGGAATTGCCGGAGACTCGGCAACCATTCTGCCGATCGACTCAATCCAGGAGTTCAATCTGCAACAGAACCCTCCGGCAGAATACGGTTGGAAACCGGGAGCGGTGGTCAATGTGGGCCTTAAATCGGGAACTAACACTTTGCATGGCACCGCGTTTGCCTTTGGCCGTGACGGAGCGATGGACGCCCGTAATTTCTTCAATACCGCCCCGAATCCAAAACTGCCCCGCACGTTGGAGCAATATGGTGGAAGTTTGGGCGGCCCAATCATTAAGGACAAGGCCTTTTTCTTTGGCGCTTATGAAGGCCAACTCTATAACGTGGGGAATTCGTTTGGGGGCGTGACCAGTCCGTCGATGGTAGGGATGCCCGCCAATGCCACATGCCTGTTCCTGAGTACCGGCGACTGCGCCGACAGTATTCCGGACACGATTGCGGACATGCAGGCAGGCGGAATCACTGTCAGTCCGGCCAGCTTGCAAGTTGCGGGCTGCGCTCTTTCGGGTGCAACGGTGACATGCAATGGCAAGGGTTTTCCCACCAACAATAATCCCAGCATCAACATTCCCAATGGTTTTAACAACGACGTAACGGTTAGAAATTTCGTAGGCAAAGTGGATTACCGATTCAATGAACGCCACAGCATTAGCGGAATGTATTTCTTTGGGAATAACCGAGGAACCGTCGAAGATTTTCCTGAGGTGCAGTCCTTCTGGCGGTCGCAAATCCATACCCGCGCTCAGGTGGCGGGAGGCAGCTGGGTTTGGGTTCCAAGCGGTCGTTGGGTAAACGAGGCGCGATTTGGCTATAACCGGCTTTATCAACCTACGTTGCCGGGCGATCTCAATACCCCCGCATCAGCCTACGGTCTGGACACCGGTGTGAGTGGTCCGTTTACAGGAGGACTGCCACGAATTGGCTTCGGAGGTTACTTCTTCCCGGGCCTCGGTGGCTTCAAGTGGCCGAAGTTCCAGGGGCCAGACACGATTACGCAGTTTGTAGATCACATTTCTTACACGGCGGGCAAACATGCCCTTCGGTTTGGCGGAGAGATTCATCGGGATAACGTAACAAATGCTGCTTATGGCAATTCGAGGGGCAGCATTACTTTCCTTGGTGGTATTTTGAATCCGGCGTCGACTCCACTGGAGGACTACTTTGCTGGTTTCCCATTCAAAGCCTCTGTGGAAGTCGGCAATCCGACTCTCCACTTGCACAACTGGGCTTATGCGGCATTTCTACAGGACGACTGGCGAGTTGCTCGCAACCTCACGGTAAATCTTGGTCTTCGCTACGAATACAACTCGGTTGTACAGGAAGATCACAATCTGCTGGGCAATTTCGATCCCAATCTGGGCTTGGTACAGGTTGGAAAACAGATTAGCAACCTGTATAAGCCGGACCACAAGAACCTCGCGCCTCGCATGGGTTTCGCGTGGGACATCGGGGGCAATGGGAAGACGGTGCTGCGCGGCGGCGCCGGACTCACCCACGAGACGGTGAACTGGCAGTCGTTTATCGCCTTCAACAACGCATTTGGCCCCGGCAGCGTCCCGACGGGAGCGCCGATTGACGCATCGAATAACACGTCGGGCGGCACCATTACGACCGGAAACACTACGCTGAAATACTTTCTCAATCCCACTCCGATTTCATGGGATCCTTCGGCGGGCCCACTCTACGGTACCCCTACAATCAATTGCTTCAATAGTCCGTGCCCAATCATGACTGTAGATCGCAATCTCACTACCCCCTACGTTTGGAGTTGGACGTTGAATGTGCAGCACGCGATAACGTCGAATCTGTCTCTGGAAGTTGCGTATGTTGGTAATCACGGCACAAACTTGACCGGCATCCGCGATATCAATCAGCCGCCGGTCGGATCGGGGTGGTCCGGCGGGCCTGGCGGTGAGCTTACTGTTTGCCTGCAGAGCGCCCCGCTGTACAACAATTGCGTCGCCGACAATAATGGCGGCGAAGAGGCGAATCGCCCATTTGCTGCGAAGTTCCCCTATCTCGGCAACATCTTTCAAATGGGCAACGTTTACCGGTCAAACTACGACGGACTGCAGGTCACGTTGAACTCGCGCAACTACCATGGCCTGAACATGGTAGTTGGGTACACCTACTCGCACTCGCTGGATGATGTGGGCGCGAACTGGGACTTCGGCTATGGATCGGGACTGCCGCAAGATTCCTCCCACGTGGGACGCGAGTATGCCAACAGCGACTTCGATATTCGTCATCGGCTCACAGCCTCGCTTACCTACGCAATTCCCGGAGCCAAAGGTCACGCGCAGATGCTGGAAGGCTGGGAGATCAACACGATTGCGACGCTCGAGAGTCCGCAGTATTGGGGACCAATTGACTTAGGAACTGATGCTGCAGGCACGGGATCATTGCCAGTGAGCCCTCCAGCAACTGCACCAATTCGCTGGAGCTTCTACGGCAAGCCCTCGGACTTCAAGCCCACGACAACTGGGATCCCGTTCTTCCAACCAGGTCAGCTGGATCCAGCCTGTGTGACCCAAGCGCTCGCGCTCGATGGAGGAACTCCTGGGCCCTCCACGGCGTCTTTGAACCTGTTTGGGTGTTACGCGCAAGGCAAGTCCATCATGATTCCGCCGCCACTGGGACAGTTCGGAAATATGGGTCGGAATATGTTTCCTGATAACGGTTTCAGAAATCTGGACTTCTCAGTGGCCAAGAATTGGCATTTTGGTGAACGCCTGCATGCTCAGTTCCGCGCCGAGTTCTTCAATATTTTTAACCATCCGAACTTTGCCAACCCTTATGGCGGACAGAACGGCTTTGGTTTGAATGATCCTTCAGTGCAACCGTTCGGGTGCGGCTGCGCTACGCCGGACGTAGCCGCCGCTAATCCTGTGATCGGTTCGGGCGGCAGCCGTGCGGTGCAGTTGGCGCTCAAGCTAAGTTTTTGAGCCTGGACGAATTTAGAGACCTGGGGCCGAACGATTGTCTTCGGCCCCCTTTTTCTTTATGAGATAGTTTCTGCTGGATCAAAAAACGATTAACCACAGAGAACACAGAGAGCACAGCGAAATGCAGAGGAGATGACTATGCAAGCAATATCGACAAACATCAAGAGGGTTGCCGTCCCCGCGCAGGCGTTCTTCTTTTTTAGCGCCCTCGCCTTCTCTCAAGCGCCAGCTCCTGAGCGCACAATCGACGAAATCAAAACTGAAGCGATTCACCGCGCAGAAAACGGAATGTATCCACTGATTGGTCTTGATCCCGCAGATGTGGGCGAGGCGCTTGCGTCGGTCAAAACTCGCGACAAGGACGAATGGGCAGCGGCCTTCATGGGCCTTGCCGATCGATATATGAATGAAGCCCGGAAGCTCGAGGCCAGTGATCCAGAGAAAGCGAATGCGGGTTACATTCGGGCATGGCGACTCTACTCCTTTGGGCGTTGGCCGATCCCGGCTTCTCCTGGCAAGCAGCGGTCGTACGAAAAGGCGCTCGAAGCATTTCGAGCGCATGCGCGTTTTCTCGATCCGCCGCTGCAGATCGTGCACATTCCATTCGAAGGCAAGGAGATCATCGGATATCTGCGGCTATCCAAGAATGCTAACGGCCCGGTGCCTCTCGTCATCGCGGTCAACGGCCTGGATAGCAGAAAAGAAGATCTGTCTGAAAGTTTTGCGGCGATCTTGCCTTTCGGCATTGGGTTTCTCGCGGTGGACGGTCCTGGCACAGGTGAATCGCCAATCAAAGTCAGCGAAAACGCAGACCGAATGCTCTCCCGCGTAATTGACTACGTGCAAACTCGCACAGAAGTGGACAAGAACCGGCTCGCGGTACATGGCGTAAGCTGGGGCGCATATTGGGCAACCAAGCTGGCCATCGTGGAACGGTCCCGCATAAAAGGGGCGAGCGCGCAGTCGCCTCCAGTTGATGAATTCTTCCAAAGAGATTTCTTGATGCACTCCCTCCTAGGCAATCGTGAATATCTGTTCGACCAGGTACCCGCCCTGATGAACATCTTCGATGGAGTTCACAACCTGGACGACCTCGCCGCGCAGTTGGAGAAAATGTCTCTCGTAAGGCAAGACCTACTCGGAAAACCAATGGCTCCAATGCTGGTTCTCGCAGGCGTTAAAGACACGCAAGTACCAATCTCCGACATCTACTTATTGCTGAATAAAGGTGATACGCCGAAGACGGCATGGATCAATCCTCAAGGCGGTCACCTCGGGCGCCAGGCGAAAGTGTGGCCTGATCCGTCGATCTTCAAGCAAGTCATAATCCCATGGCTGGTACAGACGCTCCGAGAGCAATAAGACATTCCGCTTTCGGTAGAGCTAGTCAGGCTGATAAAACCGACGAAAGGGTGCCGAGCGACGGTGATGTCGGACCGGATAACGTGCAACCCAGAGGTAGCAAGATGTGTTCATCCAACTTCCGGATTGCCAACCGCGCATCACAACATCACACGATCAAAGTGGCCGAAAGCGCATCAGAATACACTCGGATTGCTGTCAGAATTCGCCAGTATTTGCATCAGGTTGCTGACGTATCACGGGCAACCCTGAAGTAATCCGAAGGTAAGGGTTGCCGACTACACAGGAGTTGGCTCGCTGGGTGGTAATCACGGAGTCGGATAGGAGGGAACTCGAAACCTCCGATGCCCTACGTCGCAGTTTTTGACATCGCACGTCGACACACTGAGGAGGGGCCCATGAACAAGTTCAAACTTGCAGGCGCGGCAGTGGTGGTTCTGATGGCAGCGCTGGTGGCGTCCGGACAGGGTTTTAAGGTGTACCCCGGGGCCGTGAAATTCACGCCACCCGACAATGAAGATACCCGGCGAGCCAGGAAGGATTTTCCCCCCGGTATGACACCCACCATTTATACGACGACCGATTCCTATGAGAAGGTGGTCGAATTCTACAAAGGATTCGCTAAAGAATACACCTTGCCGGGAATGCCAAAAGGCGGCAAGCTTTCAAACGGGCAAGAGTTGAAGCGGACGTTCTTTATTTTCGATGGCGCACCCGATCTGCAGACTTCCAGAAATTGGGCATCCGTGCAGCGGCCATACATCGGTTCGATAACGATGAAAGACCGCTTGCCGCAGTACAACGACATACGCGATCTGACGGCTATCACCTATCACCTCGGCCGAAAAGAAGTAGCGGCTGGCCTACCGTGAGAAATCCTGTTTTTTTGAGCAGTTGAACCGATAATGCGCCAGGCTTGCCGCGTAGCAATAGTTTCCGAGTGGCCGCTAGCCTTGATCGGAAACGCCTCGGGGCAGACTTTTGCGCGGAGGGGGAATCTCGATCCGAGGCGTTTTCGATAGGAGGTTAGGAGGAAGCCGCTGGCGTTTGCGGAGGACGCGTGGAGCTATGGGATTTGAATCGACTTTAGGTTGGAAGTTGTTGTAGTGATAGGAGTTGTGCGAGGAGTCCGTTATTGATGTTCATCGATGTACTGCTGACGTCGCTATCCATGTCACATCATCGTAACGCGCCACGGTCAGTCGTTCAAGACTCCACCGTCGTACTGACCGGCGGCGCGAACGGAATTGTCATGTCTGTTGAGTCTTGCCTCCCAGTTATTCCGAGCGCAGACTTGGAGAAAAAGTCTGCGTTTGTGGGTTGATGGTCTCGGATTCTCGATGAGTTCGGAAATGCGCAAAGATGACAAGCTGATCTTCAGCATGCTTCGGAAGGACGATCTGTGGTTTATGCTGAACCAGCGCGCGGGGACTCCAGTTAAGCCGAAAGGCTACGAAGGCATTCGACTCTACCGAAGGATATGAACAAAACCAGAGAGCGATTGAAGAACCTTGGCTACGCTGTTTCAGAACTCCAGCATCGAGACTAGGACCAGACCGAGTTCTTTCTTACAGATGATGACGGCTATTCGCATTGCTTCCGGCGTCCCGACCCAAAGATAGACATCTTCACCATCTGGAGATCAGTTACTCGAATATGCCTTGCTTCGTTCATCACTGTCTTTTCGTTCTCTCAACGGGGCAGCAGCGGCAAGCCGCCCTCGTAACTCACTAACGATGGCAGTGGCGATCGCGCGAGCGGCGCGCGGATTGGGGTGTCGGTCCCAAGGCAGACGCCACGACGAATCAATGTCGATCAGCACGTAAGGTATGTTCGCGTCGTCCAGGATCCGGCGACGCAACACCTGTTCGGGCACCTCTTCATGCCCAAACTGCAGCACGACGAGTAGCGGCGTTGCCCCGTGCGCTCGTGCCAGTTCGCTGGTGGCGCGAAACACCTCCTGGGTCACCCTTACGCCCCGTTCGACGGTCGTGTCGCGGCGGTAGGGCACGATCAGCTTAGCAAGGGACGAAAGCCGCGAGCGCTGTTCTGCCGGCAGCCAGACGAGACCCGGACCGAGATGCGGTCGATCCTGGTCGAGGTTCCGCCCGAAAAGTGCCGTCATAAACAGCGACACTACTGCCACTGGCCGACGAAAATGAGGCAGTTCCGTTTCTAGCCTCAGGTACGCCTGGTCGTTACCATAGCCGTGGACCGCGAGATTCGCAGTCTGTATTCCCATCATGGCTCCGGATTGCGCAGGTATGCTCTCTGCATACGTCAGTCCCTCACCGAACATCACTGACTCACCTGTGAACAAAATGGTCGGTCGCTCATGATCCACCGGTTCGTCCACACTGCTGACGCGATATCCTGCGGGGTCGATAGCGTAGTCGATGACGCGCCCACCGATGCTCTTATGTCCAGTGCGCGCCGGTACCCAAGTCCAGCCAAGTCGCGGGTCGGGTTGGCGGCGTGGTTCGTCATTCGCCGATAGCCATTCGGCTGGACGCAGATGCATATGGCCCAAGACAAGTTCGCTCGCGCCGAGCGCCAGAATCACAGCGATGACGATGCGGAGCGCTCCTGTGGGTGTTCGCGCGGCAAAGTGTCCAGCCCGACGACGGGCAACGAAAGCTAACCAGGCACCCGCTAAGGCCATGATCAATCGTCCGCACGTTTGGAGTACCACGTACCAATGGAGCGGCAGGAAAAAAGACGGTACGAAGTGCCTGTCGAGAAACCGTTGATTCGCGATGAGTGCGCACGATAAGAGCGCGATTCCAACGGATGCGACCGCAGTCTCTGCTATTACTCGTGCCCAGAAAGATTCCCGGCGCTGGTCAGGCACCAGAGACATATTCTCCAAAACTCACCTCGATATTTCTGTCAAACGCGTGATGACTGATCACGCCTCAACCGAGCGCTGTGCATACAATCACTTCATCACCAGCCAATCACCTGATTCTTAAAAAGAGCTGCAATAACATCAGAGCGGTTTGAGCCCACGTTTTCTTCAACTTATGTGTAACACCTCGCGGGACGGTCTTCGCCATAGGCGACGAAAAATTTGCGGATTTAACAAAATAGTGACAAATCCAATCTGATTTCCGGACTCAAATATATCGACAGACTGGGATGGATTCCGCTCGGCCCCACGAACGACCCACAGCATTTGATCGAATGCTGACCCCTGTACATCGCTGGGTCTGGAGCGATACCGAGCGGCGTGTACAGAAACTGCTCCGCTTCAGCGAAACCGAAACTGACGGGGGGCGCGATATTTTGCGCGCAGCCGAGGTTACCTCAGATCCTCTCTTACGACGCCTATATCTCGAGCACGCGATTGACGAGTTTCGTCATGGCGTCCTGTTCCGTCACCGGGCAGCAGCGCTTTTGAAAGTCTCGCCGTCCCGTTCCAATCCTGCGTTCCAAGGTGACTGGCTTACCTCAGGAGGCCACGGTCTCGATGATCTGCAGGTTGACGGTGAATCGGACAGCGATATGCTGGCTTTCCTTCATCTATCGGAGAAGTCAGCTGCCAGCCGCTTCACCGTTTATCGCGATGTGATGCGGCACGATCCGCCGACGCGCGCTGTATTTGAGGAAATTCTGCACGACGAAACCTTTCACATGAACTACACACTCACCCAACTGGCCCGAGTTGAACCCAAGCGGCACAGGCGTCATTTGTGGCGGGCACGCCTCAGTCGTCTCTGGAAAGCCTACTTGCGGCTGGCGACCGGCCTTGCTGGAATACTGGGTTCAATGCTGCTGACAATTCAGTACTTCGTCTTATTGCCGCCGTTTGCGTGGCTGGCCAAGCGTGCCGCACGGCGAGAACTTTCTGGATGGACCATAGTCTCGCCTGGAGCAAGTGAATCACTCGATAGGCAATATTGAGATGAATATTCTCGGCATTTCGGCGCATTACCACGATTCGGCTGCGGCCCTCGTTGTCGACGGTGTGCCCGTCTGCGCAGTCCAGGAGGAACGCCTATCACGGCACAAAGGCGATGCTGCCTTTCCGCTGTTAGCGATCGAATCGTGCCTTCAGCATGCGGGGATCGAACCGGATGCACTGGACGCCGTGGTCTTCTACGAACGCCCGATGCTGAAGTTCGATCGGATACTCACCTGCGCGTTACGCGCTTTCCCACAGTCCTGGCGGGCGTTTCCCAAGGCAATGAAGAATTCGCTTGGCGAAAAAGTGTGGATGCGTGGAATTATTTCATCGCACTTGGGCGTGCCCGGACGCAAGGTCCTGTTTACCGAGCACCATCAATCGCACGCCGCAGCAGCGTTTCTCACTGCACCGACGCGCCGCGCCGCAGTCATGACCGCCGACGCGGTGGGCGAGTGGGCGACACTTTCAGTCGGCGACGGCGAGCGATTGGCAAACGGTCGCACAACAATCAGGCGCTTTCGTGAAATCAGGTTTCCGCATTCTCTCGGGATGCTGTATTCGACATTCACCGCATATCTCGGGTTCAAAGTGAATGAAGATGAGTACAAGGTCATGGGCCTCGCTGCCTACGGCCAGCCAACGCTGGTCGAGCAAGTCCGCAAGCTGATACGCCGCACACCCGATGGCGCGTTCGCGCTCGATCTGGATTACTTCGAGTTTCACACCACCGCAGAACGCTCTTATTCATCGCGATTCGTCGAACTCTTTGGTCCGCCGCGAAATCCGTACGAACCAATTGATCTGGAAACCGCGGAGGGTCAGCGGTTCGCTGATTGCGCTGCCAGCGTCCAGCGGATCCTGGAGGACACACTCGTGGAGCTTGCCCGAGCACTCCATCAGGAAACCGGCTTGTCGGACCTATGCTTGGGAGGAGGAGTGGCCTTAAACGGCGTAGCCAACGCACGTATCCTCGCAGAATCAGGCTTTGAGCGTGTATTCGTTCCGCCAGCGCCAGGAGATGCCGGATGCGCAATTGGTGCCGCGCTTTATTGTGACCGCATTCACTTTGGAAATCCGGACCGCGATCTACCCGATCATCCGTTTTGGGGACCTTCGGTGGATGGGTCTGAGCTGGCACGGCTCGCACGAGAAGACGGTCACTTCGTAGAGGAATGCCACGACGACGCGCTCATCGATCAGATTGCTGACAATTTGGCGGCCGATCGCATCGTCGGATGGATGGAGGGCGCTCTTGAGTTCGGACCGCGTGCGCTTGGCCATCGCAGCATCCTTGCAGCGCCTCATACCACCGAGATGCGCGATCGCCTTAACCGCGAAATCAAATACCGCGAACCGTTTCGCCCTTTCGCACCTGTCGTTCCCATCGAAGTGGCAGCGCGCTATTTCGATATTCCTCCTGGCGGCACGCGCTTGGCACATTTCATGTCGGGCGTTTTTCCGGTTCGGCCCGAATGGCGCTCACGGCTACAAGCAATCACACATGTCGATGGAACCGCTCGGGTCCAGGTGCTGGAGCCAGCGATGGCGCCACGCCTGCATGCACTACTGGAGGCTTACGGGCAACGCACCGGGATACCGGTGCTCCTCAATACCTCGTTCAATTTGGCGGGAGAACCTATTGTCAATCGTGCGGTTGAAGGGTACTCAACATTCCTGCGCTGCAAGATCGATGTTCTAGTCGCTGGAGAGACTCGCGTAACCAAGCGCACTTCGGCCGTGACAAAAACACCAGTTGACACTTTGAAGAAGGAGGTTGCGTGACGTGATCAAGACGCGCGGCAGGACCCGACGCGGACTCATCGTGTTTGGCAGCACGTTCGGATCTATGGCACAGTTGGCACACGGATTATGGCACAGTGATTCTGACAAACGCTGGATGACGCCGCTGGCCATTTTTTTGTGCGTGACGGGATTGTTACTCATCGTGGCAACCACGGTTGAAGTGTTGGCCCCCTTCATCTACTCCATCTGGTAACCCGTGGATGCTTTCCTGGAGTTATTGGCCTGCCCATTGTGTGCGGGCCCACTCAGGAGCGATTGGTTCTGTCGCAACTGCGATATGGGCTACAAAGCCTCCGATGGCATACCTAACTTGCGGCTGCCGGGTGATGCGCGAACCGAGGTAGTACGCCGGTTTTACGAGCGTGCACCTTTCCCCGATTATCCGCCATGCGGCAGCCTGAGCTGGTTGCGGGCACGCGCCGAGCGCAGCGAATTCGCGCGCCTCATCGACCGAGCGATTCCCGGCGATGCTCGCGTTGTAGAGATTGGGTGTGGCACGGGCCAGATGAGCTTGTATCTGGCGCGCGCTGATAGAGTCGTCATCGGTGCTGATCTCACGCGCGCATCGCTCACGCTAGCCGCCGCGGCGGCCCGACGTTTCGGACTCGATCAGGTACAGTTCATCGAAACCGACTTGCACAATCCAGGCCTGCGGGCGGGTGCTTTCGACGTGGTCTATTCGTCTGGGGTTTTGCACCACGCTCCAGATCCGAGTGCGGCATTCGCTCGCATCGTGCGTCTTGCACGCCCGGGCGGGATGATTGTTCTAGGGGTCTACAACGCATTCGCACGCATTCCTCTCCGGGCCCGGCGCCTCGTCGCGCGGCTGTCTGGATACCGATTCATCCCGGGCGATCCGGTGCTACGCGACCGAGAGAGTGAGCCGGCACGGCGCAAGGCATGGGTGCGAGACCAATATCAGCATCCCGAGGAGCACCGTCACACCCTGGCCGAGGTCCAGGGCTGGTTTGCCGAAAATGGCGTCGAATACCTGCGCGCGTACCCAAGCGCAATGCTGTGTCAGGAGTCGGAGGAGTTGTTCACTACCGCTGCAGACAACTGGCGTCTTGAGGGCTGGCTGGCACAGCTTGGATGGATTGGAGCGCTTGGTCACGAGGGCGGGCTTTTCGTTACTGTCGGCCGGCGCGCTTAGATTCTCTTGGACCACCCGAATGGTGGAGGGCCATCGTTGGCTATTGCGCAATAACGCAGAGGAAGCGGCGAATTTCAAAACTCCTCGTGCATCTCCGTTCGTTCGCCGAAGGTTGCCTTGCTCATTGAACGCGAAGTAGTTCGACTCCCGCCGCCCCCACCATACATATGAATTTCCTGTGGTCACGCCTACTCACGATATGCGTCCTGCTATCATTCATAGTGTGCAATCCTCTTTCAGAGTTCGTGTGGGTGAGAAATCCCGAACAGTTTTCGCCGCCATGGCGCTGCTTTGTGGGGCGGTTGCTGCTTGTGCACAGTCCGAACATTCGCGTACCGCACCGTTGAAACAAGTTGCCGATATTCCTTTACCCGGCGCAGCTGTCCGCTTCGACTATCAAAGCTTCGATCCCTCTCAGGGGCGGCTCTATATCTCCCACATGAACGCCAACCAGCTCGTCGTGTTCGACGTGAACAAGCGCGAAGTGGTGGCCAACCTCGACGGCTTTACGAGCGTTCACGGCGTGTTGGCAGTGCCCGAATTAGGCAGGGTTTATGCATCGGTAACTGGCGAGCACAAGCTGGCTGTGGTGGACCTGAGGACCCTGAAGACCATCGCCAAGGTGGGTCCGATCAACTATCCCGACGGCATCGCCTATGCTCCCGGCCTGAAGCGCGTTTTCGTTTCAGATGAACACGGCGATGCTGATGCCGTAGTGGATGCAACGACGAATTCTTTAATTGCAACGATTCCTCTGGGCGGAGGAGCGGGAAACACGATTTACGATCTCACTGCTGGCCGCATTCTAGTGGGGGTGCACGACAAGAATGAGCTTGTGACAATCGATCCGGCGACGGCCAAAATCACCGGGCGTTATGCGATGGGAGTTGAGAATCCGCATGGCATCGTTCTTGATCCTGCGGCTAACCTAGCTTTTGTCGCTGGCGAGGGCAATGCGAAATTAGCTGTCGTTGACCTAACCACGATGAAGGTTTTGGAGACTCAGCCGGTGGGGGAAGATCCTGACGTTCTGGCTTTTGATCCGGGCCTGGAACTGCTTTACGTCTCCGCAGAATCCGGGGATGTCACTGTTTTCCGAGAAGAAGGGAAAAAGCTGGTTTCGCTGGGCAGCTTATCGATGCCGCACGCGCACACGGTTTCTGTTGATCCGAACACCCATCTGGTGTACTTCCCGCTGCAGAACATTAACGGACATCCGCTACTGCGGATTATGAAACCAGCTCAAACCAATTGATCCGCTCTCACTTAGGAGTACACTGCTCGCGCTGGGGTACACGATGCGGGAGGGAGTTAAGCGCAACTTCATTGTTCAACAGGGATTTGAAGAACCGGCTGCGGCGGTTTGTCCGCGGCAGTACTCGGCGCTTCACTTCCAACCTCGGACCGTTTTCTTGTGGGTCCTGGCAGGAATCTTGCTTCAATCTGCGGATCTGTTTTACGCGCTCTGTGTGGTTTTGTGGTGGAGCGCTCTGCTCCCGAAATTCAATCCCTTCGACGCTGTGTACAACTGGACCTTTGGCCGCCGAGCTGGCGCGTTTCACCTTGCTCCTGCCCCGGCGCCCCGTCGGACCTCTCAAGCGATGGCGGGCGCGTTCGCGTTGGCGTGCGGACCACTCATTCATTTCGGTTTGTCGATAGCCGCGTACGTAGTGGAAGGGATGTTTCTGGCCGCCGTGCTGGCGCTCACTCTTGGAGGCTTCTGCCTGGGCTCGTTCGTATATCATCTGTTGCGCGGGAGGGGAGTGTTCGCGCGCCAGACCCTGCCTTGGGCGAGCTGAGCGGAGGCACGGCTTCGGGCCAATTACCGAGTAGCCAGGCAGCCTTGCGGCCGCCTGGCCCTCTCAGAACTGGGCGTGAAGGTTTCCCTTCACCCAGCTCAAGCCCTTCGAACGCCTCTTTAGTGATTTTTGCGTGGGGAATCCTGACGTAATACGTAAGTATATGAAGTCCTCAGAAGCTGAGATGTGAAAAGCTTTGAGGTAGAGACGACGTGCAACGGCATAACTGTCGAGCGCGGCCCGGAGGTCTATGGCGCCACAAGCCCCTCCAACGTACGACTGCAGTACACGTGCCCTTTGAGTCACGAGGCTCTCATCGTGACATTCAGACCGCCAACAGGGGCGGGTAGACCATTTCCTATCGCGAAGGTGGAATGATGGCTAACCGGACAATCTCTGGAGAAAGTTCAGCCCTGACCGAGGATGACTCGCGCAAGCGGACCATTGTCAAGGACCTTGTACCGTCAGAGAACAAGGTCGTTGCAGATTTCGCAAAGCAGTTGGTGACTACTGGTTTTCTGCAATTGGCGTGGTTCTCGCTCTCAAAGAGAAATGGCTTGGCGCGAACGCACCGTTGTGGCAAACGGTGATGCTGGGCAGTGCGGTGGCTCTTTTCCTGGTCTCCACCTTGCTGGCCACAATGGCCGCTGCCGGCTGATAACTCTTCTTCCCCTTGTTCTTGGGGTTGTAGCTTTTCCGTCCACCCATCTGTCGGCCATAGCGCGTGGGCACGGTCGTATCGGTGTCCAACGTGATGGAGCTCAGCTTCACATGGGCCGCCTCCCACACCCGTTCTCGCATCCTCTGCTGCACCACCAGCAGTTGCCGCGCCACCCCCAAATGCAATGAGGCCAGAAATCGCCAGAAGGTGCACTGCGGCGGCAGCTCCGCCACCTTCAAAATCCCGGTGAGCATCGCGTCGTGGGCCACGAAGCGAAGGTGATTCAAACGGGAAAAGCTCACCTACAAGGCCAGCACCATTCCCGACAAGAACTGGTAAATCGTCATGACTCGCGGGATGCGGTACACGGCAAGAGTTTCTTCGACCAGTTGTTGAAAACCTAGTTTCTCCAGCAGGGTGGCCACCGGAAGCAAGCCGCCATACGGGGTCAGATTCTTGCCGGAGAAGTCGAAAGCCGTGGCCGCCCCGATTTTATTGGGCTCCCGGTTATCTTGCTCAGACGCTTGTGGGGCGCGGGTTTCCTCGCTATCCTGTGGACTACGCTTTCACCATTTGGGTGACTCCTGGGAATCGGCTCACGAAGCTGCGAACTTCATGGCCTCTCTGTTTTACGACAGGATTTCCAGGGTCTCCAAATGGTGTCTCACCTCAGTTCTCGCCTCTCAACTCAAAACCTGTGCATAAGTTAGGTTCTACAATCCTCACATGGACCACCACATCGTCGCGGCTGTCAGCATTACGGGCACGTGTCTTGATGTGTTGGGGAGCCTCTATCTTGCGTACGACTTGTTGGGCGGACAACACGGTCCGTTGCGGCTACTGACCCGCGCGGTCACGTACTCACTGGTTTTCGGCATTGGCTACGGCCTCGGCCTGGGTCCGTTCTTTGGCTTGACTGCCGGTGTTACGGCTGGCCTCACCCTGTCGATTGAATTTAATCGAGCGGCTCGTGGGCTGGATCATTACTCGTTGCCATGGGAAGCAGTGTTTTCTGCCATCCGCGGGGTCGGTTACGGAGCTGGACTGTACAGGATTTTGGGGTTCCGATACGCAATTGCATTTGGCATTCTCGTGACCGTTGGCCAGGTGATCGCGTACTCGCGCGGGATGCGTCCTGCCATTGATTATGAAGCTTCTCGCCGTTCAAGGCTTTCGCGCCGTCAGTTTTGGGGAACTATTGTTCGCACTGGCGGTTTCACGGCCACGGCCCTGATCTGTAGCTTCTTCGCCCATCACGTGGACCACGTCTGGTGGTTCGCGATGCGCGTGGGATTAGTGATCGGCATCGTGACCGGCGTTGGGACGACGGTCAATCCTTACATCGAATACTATGCCGACAACCTTCCGGAGCGGCGGCTTGGTGTATTCGGCATCGGACTCATCCTTTGCGGCTTTGCGTTGCAGTCGTTGCAGTATTGGCTGGCGCTGTTTGATGTACACCTGACTTAGGTGGCCGGTTCTCAGCAACGCTATACCAAAATGCTTTGCCTGATTACGTGTGGGGATCGCGCGGCGGTATCTCTTTCGCGCTGCAGCACGATCAGCGTGGCATCGTCTTGAAATTTTCCGCCACAATGACGAGAAACCGCCTGCAACAGTGCTCCTTGGATCGAATGCGCGCTGGCGCCATTTTCGGCCAGCTCGCGGGTGAGTTGCAGAAGCCGTTCTTCCCCAAAGGGTTGTTCCTGCTCATCGCAAGCTTCCATCCACCACTCCATCAGTGAAAAGAAGCAGAGTATCTCCGCGCTCGAATCGCAGATCCGTCTGTTCGTATGGCCAATCAAAGAACTGTCCTAGAACAGCGCCGGAACTCTTCAGCGTGCTCACATCGCCGTCGCTTCGAACCAGCAAAGGAGGGTTATGCCCGGCGTTGCAGTACGTCAGTCGGTTGGTAGTGCTATCGAGCACGCCATAGAAGAAGGAAACAAATTTGTTCTCCGGCATGATGTCAAACAGAATGCGATTGGTCCGGCTGCACACTTCGCGTGGTCGAATGCCGTCACGGATAAGTGATTTCACGACCGCTTGCAGGTTTGAGCTGAGTAGTGCCGCCGGCAGCCCCTTTCCGGCCGCATCGGCGACGCAAAATACTGTCTTGGTATCAGTGATCCGGGCTACGTCGTAGTAGTCACCGCCGACAAAGCGCGCGGGCTGCATCGTCGCGGAAATGTCGTATCCCGGAACATTTGGCAGGACGCTGGGCAGGAAGCTCTGCTGGATTTCACGCGCCTCCAGTTCTTCCTCTTCCTGCTGGCGCTGCGAAGATCGCAAGGCCCAGCAACAGTCTACCTGCTCTCGAATTTTTTCCAGTAATAAACTGTTGCTCCAGGGTTTCTGGACGAAGTCGGAAGCGCCGCGCCGCATGGCTTCCACTGCCAGATCCACACTGCCCCATGCGGTCATCACAATCAATCGGATCGTCTGGTCGAGGGAGCGAATTCGCGACACCAGTCCCAGACCTTCTGCTCCCCCGTCGTATCGCGGGTGTAGTTCAAGTCCATGAGAACGGCATCGAATGTCTCTTCCTGAAGCGCCGCTAGCACACTGTCCGGGTCGCAAGCGGCGCGTGTCTGATAGCCTTGAGAGTTCAGCAGAATCTCGAGTGCAGCAAGAATATGAGGCTGATCATCGGCCACAAGAACGCGCCCGGAACTGGAGCGGACCGTTGGTTGGAGGTGCATAGCCAAGCTTTCCATGGCAGTGATGAAGCAAATCCAAGACCAATTTCAGCGCCCGCGCAAGTTGTTGATTCAATACGTCTAGTCAGGATTGATCGAGTGTGCCTCAGTGAGATCACTGTTCATTCTGAGGAGAAGGTGTTCGAAACTGAACATCGCTGCGTCCATAAATTTTCGGTTTATGGCTTATCGATTCTATGTCTGGCTCGGCGGCGCGGTTTCCCAAACAGGCGTGGGTCGTAGGCGAGCGGCTCCAATTCGAGCACGGCGATTTTCTTGTAATCGGAATGCGCGGGATTAATCAGGCAATTGTTCTCAGCGGGGGCAAGAATGGAAGGCACGAGCAAGAGGCAATGCTCTCCTCGTTGCTCGAATTCATCCCCGAGGCGGGTTAGTTCAGGTGGGGCTGCGGCGTCGCGCCAATTAGCAGGCAAATCGCGCGCCCTAAATTGCGGACGGCTCAGGTCATCAGGAATTTCTGCGATGGCTAATACGAGATCGGCCGGCGGATCGTCTTTATCCAAATGGACGAAATACTCTAGCATGGCCAAGGATTGGTGTTCGGAGGTGTAGCTGAGGCGGACGCCGGGGCTCGACCATCGTCCGCCGTACCGGTAGGCTCCTTCGCCATCAAACGGAGCGCGTGCATATTTTCTGCGCAGCACGCGATAGACGCGGCTCAACTAATCCCGCCATAGGCGATGCGACCCAGGATGTTTTCCACCTGGCGTGCGCCCAGTTCGGTATCGATGGCAGTGACAGGGGCGATACCGCCAAGGGCACGATTCGGGTGCTTCAGCCAGGCCATAGCGCGAACATGGTCGCCGAGGTACTCGTTGGCGAAGGCTACGATGCGGGCCAAGCGATACAGACGATCAGATTCGTAACGCGCCAGCCTGCCGCGGCGACGGCGGCGCTGAAGACTGCGAGGAGAGAGATCGAGCGCGGCAGCCAATTCTTTAAGGGTCAAGCCGGAAGCCCGCATCAACTCCTCTACAACCGCGGGAGGAAATCCTTCCCGGATCGCGTCACGCAACTCCCGGTCGCTGGACAGGGAGCGTCCGAGGGTCTGTTCACCGCCCAATTCATGAACCACAGCTCGCAGCTCATTTACCATTATGTCGCCTATAATAGCGACAAATGTCGCTTGTGTCAAATGAGAGGAGACTCGCCACGAGAGAGTAGTCTGTTTGGGGTTGTTCGTTTTACCCGATGCCAGAGCTGCCCGACATCGCCGCTTATCTCACCGCGCTAGAGCCACGCATTATCGGTGAACCCATCGAACATGTGCGGCTGGCAAGTCCCTTTCTGCTGCGCACAGTGGAACCGCCCCTCGCAAGAATTGAAGGGCGGAAGGTGCGCGAGTTGAGGCGCATCGGCAAGCGCATCGCAATTGGCGGGGAAGACGATTTGTGGTTAGTGCTTCATTTGATGATCGCTGGTCGTCTGCATTGGCGGGCGGCCGGAGCAAAGCTGGCAGGCCGCAATCAACTAGTCGCGTTTGATTTTCCCAATGGATCGCTTGTGCTGACAGAAGCCGGGTCTAGGCGCCGCGCTTCCCTGCACGTTCTCAAAGGCGAGGAGAGTCTGCGCGAAATTGATCCTGGCGGCATCGATGTTTTCGCCAGCGATCTTGCCTCATTTCAGGCCGCACTCAGTGCTGAAAACCGTACTCTAAAGCGCGCGCTCACCGATCCGCGCATCCTGAGCGGCATCGGCAACGCGTATTCAGATGAGATCCTGCACGCTGCACAACTTTCTCCCATCACACTCACTCGCAAACTCACTCCAGCTGAATGGGAAAGGTTGTTTGCCGCGACCCACTCTACGCTGCAACGTTGGATAGAGCAGTTACGGACTGAGGCCAGCACAAACTTTCCCGAAAAAGTGACGGCCTTCCGCAAAGATATGGCGGTGCATGGCCGCTACGGCCAGCCGTGTCCGCGATGCGGCGATCCCGTTCAGCGTATTCGATATGCGGACAATGAAACCAACTATTGCGCCCGTTGCCAGACTGGCGGCAAGGTACTGGCGGACCGCAGCCTCTCGCGTCTCTTAAAATCCGACTGGCCCCGCACACTGGAAGAGTTAGAAGCACTCAAGCGACGCTGAGGGATGCAAGAATTATTGCTTTCCCCGCGGTCCTCGTGCTTCACTTGCCCGCCAGCTTCTTCTCCAGACCGTCCACCCAGCCGATTTGGAATTCGGGCTCGACCGTCTTCGCCAGGGTTAGAGCCTTCTGGTAAGACTGGTGAGCTTCATCAGTCCGTCCCAGTGCTGTCAGCACGTCTCCCAGCGTTGCGTTGGTTCTGACCGCATTAGGAGCGAGCGCGACGGCTTGTTGTGTCTCGGATAGCGCCTCGGGAAGTCGATTTGCCTCCAGCAGATTTCCCGCTTTCTGATTGTGGCTGATGGCGGCGGCCAGCGGGATTTCGAAATGGCCGTCAAAAACAAACACACCATAGTCAATCACTGCCGTGGAACGAAGCTGCTTGAATTGCTCGTAAGGGTTCAAAGGACCTGGTCCAAATTCGAATCCGGAGAGATTGCCGGCGCTGATGAGCACAGTGCCGTCGATGGCCGGTGGCGCCTCGGCGGGTTCGTTCACCCAGAGGGAGTCGGCGGTCGGCAGCGGCTTGCAGGGTATGCCGTAATAGCTGGCATCTACGACTCCTTCCGCAAAATAGACGAACCAGCAGTCCTTCCCCCCGCGTTTATCGAGATAGTGTTTAGTGGATTTGAGTTGCTGCGCCCAGTCAACGTTGGAGTCGCTCAAGTACCTGTAAGTCTGGGAAGGGCCTCCCCAAAGTTCATTAGCGTAGGCGAGATAAGCGGGATATGTCCGCGTGACCGAGATCACCTGGAAGAGCAAAAGCACGGCCACGGCGTACGCCCAACGACGGTCGTTTTCGATGAGCTTCCAGGACGCGCCCCCGATCAGCACTGCCAGAAAAACATAAATGGGCAGGATGTGCCGGACCCCAATGTTCATGCCCGAACCCATGGCTACCGCGAAATGTACTGCCGGAGGAATGGTGAGGAACAGAATCTCCCGCCACGCACGCAGCTTGCCGCTGGCAATCGCCCACACCGCGATCAACAGCAAGATGAGAAAGGAGAGGCTCGACTTAACGGCAAACGCGGCGGGAAAATAGAACCACACGCCTTTCGGCTAGTCCTTGCCAAATAGATAGCTGGAATAAAAATCCGACATGATGCGGACGTCGGCCAGCCCGTAGATGTAAGACTCAGGCAGCAGTCGCAGCCTGGCCACCGTGTTAAGCAGGCGGATATCGTGCGGCCGGGAGAGACTTTGCACATACTCAGAAAGCGGAGGATTTAATTGTCGGCCTTCCGCTCGCGCCTGATAGCGGAATCCGTAGAACGCCCAAAGAACGCCAACCGCGATCACGCTGACCAGGACCAGTGCACCAGCCATGCGAACGGCGCGCCGGCTCCGCGAGACCGGGACGCTCTCCTCAGTGGCGTTTCCGCTCCGCACCACTTCGCAGATCGCTAACAACAGCAGCATCGGGAAGACCAGAATTGCGCTGTGCTTCGAGGCGAAGTCCAGTCCAGTGCCTAGACCGACCAGAACGAGTCGCCACGCGGATGGGGCTTTCACGTAACGATAGAACGCGTAAATCGACGCAAAGAGGAAGCATGAAAAGCCTACATCAGTGCCAACAACTCCTCCATGAGCCAACATGGTCGGATCGAACGCCAGCAAAGCGAGAGCGATGAAAGCCGCCCCGGTGCCAAACATTTCTCGCGTTGCCAGAAAGACGAGTACGACCAGCAGTAGCGTGAGCAGCGAGGCAGCCATGCGGGCACGAAACAAAATCGTGTCAGCGTCATTCTGGAACAAGAAGTCTTTGCCGCCGAGGAATGCTTCGTGTTTAAAGAAGCGATTCTGGAGAAGGGGCATTTTCAGCGGAAGATCAAGCAACGGGACTGCCGCCAGCAACTTCACCAGCGGAGGATGCGCAGGATTTAGACCGAAGTCGCCGTGCTTCCACGACATATATCCGGCGTAGATGTGGTCGTCTTCGTCCCAGGTGATCGAGTTCGCGCGCGCGGTGAATGCAAACTGGAGAATAAGGACAAGTAGAAAGCCTGCAACCCCGAAGATAACCCACGCACGTTGGGTGTTTCCGGTTTGTTCGGTCATTTCGAGGGCCGCTGTTCCGTGGGGTAGCGCTTGGTCTCTTGCGTGCGCGGATTGTAGACCTCGAAGTCACTATTAGGCCATGCCGTCAGTTCGAGATAGTTTCCTGCATCCGGACCCTGGGTATTGGCGATGAATTCCGCGGCCACGTTGTGAGCCTGGCCGCCTTCCTCGGAAAAATGAAGTTGCCAAAGGTCCTCAAGCCCCGGAGATTTCGTGATGATGTCCCAGGTCGAAGGAGTTCCTCCTTTTTTTGGACCATTGTCCATGATCGCAACGCGAGCAGCGATTCCGTTCACGAAAGGTGGGCTGCTGCTCTGATTCCAGCCGTGGTGTGAGACGATGTAAACGTCAATCTTGCCGAGCTTGTTGACTGGGCACATCAATTCCATTTCTTTGTCCTCGGTCAGATCGCCTAGATCTAGAATTCTCAGCCTGTTAAACGTGATCAGCATCCCCAGCGAGCGCACATTCTCCGTCTGATCGGCGGGGTAGTGCTCCGCATTTTTGCAGGATGGATTGTCCTGTCCAGCTCCGGGTAAGGGATCATGAATCAAGGCGCCGTCCGAGCTGATAACGGTGACCCGCATTCCCTGAATGGGGAGAACATCTCCCGGCTTGGCAGTCACTCGCTTGTACTTTCCAGTTGCCAATAGTTCCTGATACGCCTTCCAACCCTGCACCGTGGGCGCATCCGTGCTTTCCCGGTTATCCCCGTGATCGATGAATGTTCGTACCGGAATTCGCGCGGCAAGTTGCGGAGCACCACCTACGTGATCGGTGTGAAAGTGAGTAATCAGCACGTAGTCGATCTTGGTGATGCCTGCGTTTTTTGCGGCTGCGACAATTCTGTCCGCATCCCGGCCCTCATTTGCTGGCCAGCCAGTGTCAATCAGTAGGGATTGCTTTGCGGGGGTGACGAACAATGTGGCCTGTCCGCCCTCGACGTCCACAAAATAGATACGTAATGCGTTTTGAGATGACGTCGCAGCCCAAGCTGTGGCGAGCAGGCAGAGACCGACGAAAATGAGAAGGCGCCCCGCGAACCACACCTGCATTCGCAGATTTGGCTGGGACAATCGATGGCGGGGCATGTCGAGGCTCCTCGGTCGTCTACTGTCGTCTCGGGAATCATCTAGGCAATCGTTCTTTCCGTCAAGATGAGATTGCGTTCCCTGGACGCCGCAAATGACTTTCGGCCATGCACATGTAAAATCCAACTAAACACAAGGACGGACATGCGATTTGCTACTTTTCTCCCATACTTTGTCTTGATTTTCGGATCTGCTTTGCTGGCGGCTGGTTTGGACCCAAAGCCAGATGCTGCCAAAAAGGCGCAACAACTCAAATCCCTCTTCACCGAAGAATGGGAGCACGAGCTGCTGGCCAGCCCCGAGACGGCCACCGCACTCGGTGATAATCGCTACAACGACCGGCTCAGTGACAACTCCCCCGAGTTTATTCAGTCCGAGCTGAAGGAAGACCACAAATTTCTTGCGCGCTTCGAGGCCACTGATCCTGCCGGACTGTCGTCACAGGCTAAGTTGAGCCGCGAATTGATGATCCGCAAGCTGCGCGAAGACATTGAAGGCGCGGAATTCAAGCCCTGGGAAATGCCGGTGAACCAAAGAGACGGCCTGCACCTCTGGTTGATTGACCTGGTTACGCTCACGCCATTCAAAACTGCCAAGGACTACGAGGACTACCTATCACGCCTGCACCAGATGCCGCGGTTGTTCGATCAGGTTATCGGCAACATGCGCCAGGGCATGCGCGACCATCTGATGCCGCCGCGCTATCTGCTCGAAAAGGTAGCCCCGGACGCACAAGCGATTGCGAACAAGACGGGAGAGGCAAGCCCATTCGCCAAGCCCGTGGAAACATTTCCCGATTCCATTCCAGCAGATCAACAGACGAAATTTCGGGCGGTGGTGCTGGCGGCAATCAATAGCGAGGTGCTCCCTGCATATCAAAAGTTCGCAACTTTCGTTCGCGACGAATATGCGCCGCGTGGGCGTTCTGAGCTGGGTGTCTGGGCGCTTCCCGATGGAGACAAACGCTATCGCTTTGAAGTTCGCCGAATGACTACGACGGATCTCTCGCCGGACGAGATTCACGAGATTGGCCTGAAGCAAATCGCTGAGACCGAAAAGGAAATGCTGGCTCTCGCGCACCAGCTTGGCTTCAAAGACTTGGCCAGTTTGAATGAACATATCAAGGCGGACCGCAGCCTCTACGCTAGCTCAGGGGAACAACTGCTCGACCTTTATACGAAATACGCACGACAGATGGAAGCAAAACTGCCGACGCTGTTCACCCGCCTCCCCAAGAACAAACTGACAGTCATTCCGATGGATTCCTTTCGCGCGAAAAACGCAGTTCCCGCTGATTATTCGCCAGGCGCCGGTGATGGATCACGCGCGGGTCGAATCAATGTGAATGAGTACGACCCGGAGCATCGCCTGGTGTTGAACGTCGAGGCCATTGCGTATCACGAAGGGGTCCCGGGACATCACTTGCAAATTTCCATTGGTCAGGAGTTGCCCGAACTGCCGGCCTTCCGTCGTTACGGGGAATACACTGCGTTTGTCGAAGGCTGGGCGTTTTACTCGGAGCGGCTGGGAAAAGAAATCGGCTTCTATCAAGACCCATACAGCAACTACGGGCGGCTTGAGAATGAAATGTGGCGCGACATCCGGCTGGTGATCGACACCGGAGTTCATGCCAAACACTGGACGCGCGATCAGATGGTGGAATACTTCCATCGTTACACTGCGATGGACGAACCCAACGTGCAGAGTGAAGTGGACCGTTACATTGCATGGCCGGGGCAAGCGTTGGCTTACAAATTAGGCCAGTTGGAAATCCTCAAATTGCGCGAGGAAGCCCGTCAGAAGCTGGGCGACAAGTTCGATCTGCGTGCGTTTCACGATGAGGTCGTTGGGAGCGGGCCTTTGCCGCTGGACGTCTTGCACGCCCAGGTAGAAGCGTGGGTGGCGGCGCAAACCAAGTCTCCGATTTAGCCGGATTACGCTGGCCAGAGACTTAACGCCGTCTTGCTGAGAATCTGTTGTTTGATTTCTTCTTTCAGCGGCAGGGCGCGAAAATCGTCGAGGTTTTTCTTGATATCCGGCACGCCGGGCCCGGGCCAGTCCGTACCAAACAACGTCTTGTGTGCGATTTCTTCCAGTCGCGAAAAATATTTCAGTAGCGCTTTGGGCGGAATACCGCTGATGTCCAGGAACACGTTAGGGTGCCGGCGCAATAAGAAAAACGCCGTGTGCATCCATAGCGGGCGGCCCCCGTGTGCCAGGAGAATTTTCAGCTTGGGAAAGTCCACAGCTACATCGTCGATGAAGATGGGATCGCCATAACGATTACGCGCTCCGGCAAAAATCGAAGTTCCCGTGTGAAACATGACGGGGATTCCATTGGCCTCGGCGGTCCGATAGATGATTTCTAGTTCTTTCACGCCGTTCTGGTAGTCATTGGGAAACAGAAGCTGGTGCGGGGGATGGATCTTGATCATGCGAATCTTGAGCCGCAGAATCTGCTCAATGTCGGCCTCGATGTTCGCGCTGTGGCGAGGATGCAGGCCGCCGCAGGAAATCAAGCGGGCAGGGTCTTCTTTAACGTAGTTCGCGACGTACTGGTTGACCGCGGCAGTAAACCCAATCACGTCGGGCGCGACGTAGTTGATGAGCACCGCCCGGTCCACGCCAGAGGCGTCCAAATGCTTAAGAAACGACTTCGGCGAACGGCAGAATTCAAGAATCTGCTCGAAATTGGGCCGCTTTGCGCGCATCAACTCCAGAGCATGGGGATGGAACATCTCTACTGGAGCAATGTGAATGTGGCAGTCAGTGATCAAGTTAAGTTGTCAGCATAGGGGTTGTTGGCTGCTTCCGGCAAGCACTGCTAAATGGGAGGTAGTCGGCTACTTTGAATTTAGTTTCCGACCAGTATTCTGATGTACAAGATAGCCCCAGCGATAAATCCCGGAAATAATCCATATCATGGGAAGACGAATAAGGTAGCGTCACTCATGAAGCCGTTATGAAACAGGAGAGACCCTATTAGCCCGAAGACGATCACGCCCACAATCATGCTCCCGGCGAGAGCCAAAATCGCCGTGGCGAATCTCAGGAGATATTTTGGGACTTCGTTCTTGAGTATACTCAGGTTCATTTACGCCGCTCTTTCCGCGCTCCGCTACTCGTATGCTTCCCAAAGGGTCACAAGATCGTTCACCTCCCACAGGCGATCGGTGACGCCAGCGGCCATCGCTGGACCAATGCGAAGTGTACGATGAATCCGAATGAAGTTGTACGCGAAATAATTCAGCGCAACCGCCGCGGCGTGGTTCTCTAGCGTCCGCGAAAATTCAAAGTAGCCACTACCGAATGGCATCATTGGCAATCAGGGGATCGCCCTGGAGGCACATATCGCTGTTGTGAGAAAGCTTAGGCTCGCGCAACTTTTCAGTACCCTTGGGTTTGTACAATGTTGGGACATTTGTCGCTATGGTGTGTCGACAATAAATGAAGGAGAATTGTGCGGACCGAGACGACCATGACAAATAGAATCAAGACTTCGCGATCAGCCACGTTCCTCAATTTTCGAAGTGCCGGAAAGTTACTTGCTACCGGCCTGCTTTTATGCGGCGTTCTCATGCACGCTCAAAACCGGCCCGGACGGCGCCCTGATGACCGGACGGATTACGACCGGAGCGACAACGGAGTCAGTGCAGGCGGAAAGTGGACCGAGTACCGCGCCGAAGACCGCATGACGGCGGCCAAGCGAGTGCGGTTTGAGCTGCCTGCGGAAAATACCGGCGACGGCGATACCGACGAACAGGCCAGGGTCCTTCTGTACTGCACCGATGGCAAGCTGAACCTGGCAGACTTCCGTCCCAACGTTCGCATTGGCAGGCCCGACTGGCCGGGCTTCTGGGGACAGCCGCAAATGCACGTGCTCGTCCGTGCGGACGATGCCCACAGCCGTCACGGTTGGAATTGGGTGAACGGCCATTTCCTCTCTATGGACAAGGGTACTGCGCGTGAGTTGATCGGCGCACACCTATTTCGGATCGAGTTTCGCACTCCGGAGGGCCCGCGTATCGCCGAATTTTCACCCGCCGGGCTTGACTTGAATCGTGTGCGTGAGGCCTGTGGGTTGACGCCTAAGAAGCCATAAAGCCGGTATGACACAAGTGAACCGCACTGCCGAATCAGTAGCGGTTGACGTGCCTCTTATTTGTGATTTTGCCCTGCTCAGGGCCCAATCTAAGCTCACAAGGCGCTCGCTATTCATCATTTTTTCTCCTCCAAAACAAGACAGCACAGGGTCACTTGCGTCATCATTTGTATGAGGTGTCGCAATGGCTACTCTGAATTCCCTTCCCGGCATTTTTCACTCGCCCTTATCTACAGAAGAGCTCTCGAAAATTCACGCGTACTGGCGGGCGGCAAATTATTTATCCGTCGGACAAATTTATCTGTATGCCAATCCGTTGTTACGCGAGCCGCTGAAGCCTGAGCACATCAAGCCGCGATTGCTTGGCCACTGGGGCACGACACCCGGGCTGAATTTCATTTATGTACACTTCAACCGAGTAATCAAGAAATACGACCTGAATGTGATCTATATCTGTGGACCTGGCCACGGCGGTCCGGGCATGGTCGCCAACACCTACCTCGAAGGAACCTACACTGAGCTTTATCCCAACATTCCGCAAAACGAAGAAGGATTGCGCCGCCTGTTCAAGCAGTTTTCGTTTCCAGGCGGGATTCCCAGCCATGCCGCGCCGGAAACTCCGGGATCGATTCACGAAGGCGGCGAGCTCGGTTACTCACTTAGCCACGCTTGCGGAGCGGCGTTTGACAATCCTGACCTGCTGGTCTGCTGCGTTGTCGGAGATGGCGAGGCAGAAACCGGACCGCTGGCGACGAGCTGGCACATTAACAAATTCCTGAATCCGGCCCGTGATGGCGCCGTGCTGCCGATTTTGCATTTAAACGGCTACAAGATTGCCAATCCCACGATTCTAGGCAGGATGACGGACAAGGAGTTAACAGATCTCTTCGCCGGCTATGGCTGGAAGCCGCATTTTCTCGAAGGCCACGAGCCGGAGCACATGCATCAGCTCATGGCAGGAACACTCGACCAGATCGTGGAAGAGATTCACTCGATTCAAGAGCACGCTCGCGGAGCCAAAGACTCGCCCATGCCCATCTGGCCCATGATCGTCTTGCGAACGCCTAAGGGCTGGACGGGGCCGAAGATTGTCGATGGAAAACAAGTGGAAGGAACGTGGCGCGCCCACCAAGTCCCTGTGGACGATCTGCAGAAACCGCAGCACTTGAAGATTGTCGAAGACTGGATGCACAGCTATCGTCCGGAGGAATTGTTCGATAAGAACGGCAAGCTGATCGCCGAGCTGGCGGAGCTCGCTCCCCAGGGCGATCGAAGAATGGGCGCCAATCCACATGCCAATGGCGGGCGGTTATTGCGTGATCTCGGCATGCCGGATTTTCGCAAGTACGCCGTAAAGGTTACTAAGCCTGGAACGGCGTTTGCCGAATCCACTCGGGTTCTCGGCGGATTTCTACGCGACGTGATGAAACTGAATTCTGAGTCCAAGAATTTCCGTGTGGTTGGGCCGGATGAAACAGCGTCCAACCGGCTGGAAGCACTCTACGAAGCCACTGATAAAGAGTGGATGGAACCCATCCTGCCGGTGGATGAGCACCTGTCTCGCAATGGCCGCGTGCTAGAGATGCTCAGCGAACACATGTGCCAAGGCTGGCTGGAAGGATATCTGTTGACCGGTCGTCATGGATTGTTCTCCTGTTATGAAGCTTTCATTCACATAATCGACTCCATGTTCAACCAGCACGCCAAGTGGCTGAAGGTCACGCGGGATATCGAATGGCGGCGCCCCATTGCATCGCTAAATTATCTGCTCACCTCACACGTATGGCGGCAGGACCACAACGGATTCACCCATCAGGACCCGGGATTTATCGATGTCGTAGTGAATAAGAAAGCGGACGTCGTGCGTGTGTACCTGCCGCCAGACGCGAATTGCCTGCTCTCGGTGGCAGACCACTGTCTGCGCAGCCGGCACTACGTGAATGTCATCGTGGCTGGCAAGCAGCCCGAACTGCAGTGGCTGGACATGGAAGCTGCCATCGAGCATTGCACAAACGGAATCGGAATCTGGGATTGGGCGAGCAATGACAATGAAAGTGAGCCAGACGTGGTGATGGCCTGCGCCGGCGATGTTCCTACGCTGGAGACTTTGGCCGCCGTCGATCTGCTGCGGCAGCATTTCCCAGATCTTGCAATTCGCGTCATTAATATTGTTGATCTGATGACCATTCAGCCCTCAAGCGAGCACCCTCACGGCCTCTCCGACAAGGATTTCGATTCGTTGTTCACCATGGATAAGCCGGTCATCTTCGCCTATCACGGCTATCCCTGGTTGATTCACCGGCTGACTTACCGCCGCCATAATCATGACAATCTGCATGTCCGCGGCTACAAAGAAGAAGGCACCACCACGACTCCGTTTGACATGACGGTGCTGAATGACCTCGACCGTTTTCATCTCGCCGGCGATGTTGTGGACCGCGTTCCAAAGCTGCAGCGCGTCGGGGGACACTTCAAGCAATTCCTGCGCAACAAATTAATAGAACACAAGCAATACATCCGCGAGCGCGGCGAGGACATGCCGGAGATTCAGAACTGGAAATGGAACTACTAACCTTGGCTTATTGGGGACTCGATCGGATTCAGGCTTGCTTTGAAGGTATAGCCAGCGTGCACGGGCGAGGACGCCCGCGCCTCCAACACGGTGGCTGTGGAGGCGCGTCCTCGCCCGTGCAAGCCGACCAGGCTAGCCGATGAAGATCCTCGTCCTGAATTCCGGCTCCAGCAGCCAAAAGAGCGCATTGTTCGATATCGAGCCGGATGCGTCCGCCGATCCGATCGCCCCTCTGTGGGAAGGCAAGCTGGATTGGGATGGCAACAACGAAAGCTTGACCATTCGGAACTCTCAGGGTGAGACAATCCGTGAGCAATCCGAAGCCGGAGATCGCCACAGTTCGATTGAGAAAATGCTTGGCGGCCTGTGGAGCGGCCCAACTGCGGTACGAAAAGCTAAGACGGAAATCGTTGCAGTTGGACATCGAATTGTTCATGGTGGGCCGAAGCTGACGCAACCAACAGTTGTCACCGCCGAGGTGCGGCGGGCCATTGCTGACGTTTCCGCTATAGCACCGTTGCATAATCAAGCAGGATTGCAAGGCATTGACCTAATCGAGAAACTGCTTCCCAAGACGCCGCAGATCGCAGTATTCGACACCGGATTTCACCACACTCTGCCGCTCGAAACTCAAGTCTATCCAGGCCCGTACGAATGGTACGAACGCGGCATCCGGCGTTACGGCTTTCACGGCATCAATCATCAATATTGCGCGCACCGCGCAGCACAGCTTCTGGTACGCGATATCCCGACTCTGAAACTCATCACTTGTCATCTCGGCAATGGCTGCTCATTGGCTGCGATCGATGGCGGGAAAAGTGTGGACACGACCATGGGCTTCACTCCGCTCGAAGGATTGATGATGGGCACGCGTTCCGGCTCCATCGATCCTGGAATTCTGACCTTCCTGATGCGCAGCGAACATCCGAACGAACAACAAATCGATGCAGTTCTGAATCACCAGTCAGGGCTGCTTGGGATTTCAGGTGTTTCTGGCGACATGCGCGAGATTGTCAAATCTGCTCAGGACGGAAATAAACGGGCGAAGCTGGCGTTTGACATATTCGTCCACCGACTCCAGATGGGAATCGGCGCAATGGCTGCCCCACTCGGAGGCTTGGACGCACTCGTCTTCACCGCGGGAATCGGCGAGAACTCAGCCGAGGTTCGTAAAGCTACTTGCTCTAAGCTGGAGTTTCTAGGAATCTACTTGGACGATGCTGCAAATTCGGCGCCCTCGCCCGACCAGGACATCTCATCTCCCACTTCCCGGGTGCGGGTGTTAGTCATTCGCGCGCAAGAAGACTGGGCAATCGCCCAGGAATGCGTCCGATTGTGTCAATCGAGACAATCCTGATTTGTACTCGTCATCGCGAACGGCTATCATGCCTCGCATTGTGAGAGTGGCATAAATTCCACCAACTCCACAACCAATTAGGAGAATGGTCATGGATGCTTCCCAAGGTCTGATATACGTCTTCTACGCGATTGTCGGCGTGTTCGCACTCGGCACGATATTGAGCGGCTTTTTTCAGGTAAGGACAGCGGAGGCGGTCGTGATCCAACGCATGGGCAGGTTTCTTCGCGTGGCAATCGCCGGCATGAATTTCAAATTGCCCTGGCTTGACCAGATTGCCGGCCGGATTGATTTGCGGGTGCAACAGCTGGCACTGGATGTTGAGACGAAGACCAAAGACAACGTCTTCGTGAAGATTCCAGTATCAGTGCAGTATCACGTCATCCCGGAAAAGGTGTACGCGGCCTTCTACAAGCTGGCAAATCCGAAGCAGCAAATTTCTTCCTATGTGTTCAATGTGATACTCGGGCATGTGCCCAAGATGAATCTTGATGATGCGTTCCTGCAACAGTCCGACATTGCGGTCGCGATCAAAGAAGGTCTGGATGATGTGATGCAGACCTACGGGTACGCCATTGACCAGGCGCTGGTGACTGATATTCAACCTGACGAAAAGGTGAAAGCGGCGATGAACGAGATCAACGCCGCGCAACGGGAGCAAGTCGCGGCCAGCGCCCGCGGCGAAGCCGAGAAAATTCTAAAAGTAAAGCAAGCCGAGGCGGAGGCAGAGAGCAAAGCGCTACAAGGTCAGGGCATCGCCAACCAGCGTAAGGCTATTATCGAGGGCTTGAAGCAGTCGATCGAAGCCTTCTCTGCCGCCGTCGAAGGCGCCGCTGCGAAAGACGTGATGATGCTTGTGCTAGTCACACAGTATCTCGACACCATCAAGGAGATCGGCACTCAGGACAAGAGCAACACGCTCTTCATGTCCCACTCGCCTGCTGCCATGGGGGACCTCTTCCGCCAATTGCAGGACGCGGTGATGATCGGACAGAAAGCAGCTGCAGTGGGTTAGATCGAGTGGGTTAGCCATTGATAGCGATCGAAGAGGAGAGAGCACAAGAATAGGCTTGTCTACTGGGTGTGGACATTGTTTTCCCTTGAAATCCGCGATGGACGCGGTATTTACCCTCTCTCAATTCATTCTCTCGGCTCTTAACGAGCCTGTTTCCAGCAACTTACTCTTTTTCCGGACAGAGTTACTATTGGCGCCCCACCTGCTACATACCTGGTGGGGAGGGCCATTCTCGCATGATTTCGAAGGCCTCAAAGTTCTTTGCTATATCGCTGTTGCTGGTGTCTGTGTCCGCCCTAGCCGATACTTGCAATAATTTCAATATCTACGCCTGCGCTGGTCAGGGTCTGCCCAACACCGTCCGCATCATCGGGCAGGGACCTACCAATTCTTCGGTCGGAACCACCATGGGCCTGATTACTGGAAACAGCTTTGGCGTCACCATGACAGGGAATGGTTCCGCATCTGACATCATCATCATCGCTGCGTTCACTGGTTCAATTGGCGGGACCCTGAATGGTTCGTCATTCATCAGTCTGAGCAGCTTTCCTGAAGGGGGAGCTCTGGGCGCCATCAGCACCACTCTGCAGGCGCTTGGCTTCGGCACCAATCCAACTTCATTTGGATTCGTTGACTTGCACAGCGCGCTAGGCCCTGGTCAGACCCTGACAGTAAATGTCAGCGGCTTGCCGACCGGCACCGTGCTATATGGTATGGCGCTCAACTCGGTTACAAAATGCAAGCGTGGAGTCTGCTCAACCACGACGCTGATCAGTAACCTCACTCCGAACTCGGAAGCAGGAATAATTGGGAAGCCGCCAGTCGTGACTCCTGAGCCCGGCGCGCTCGGCCTTCTCGGTACTGGGTTGATCGGCCTGGCTGGCATAGTGCGCCGGCGCACTGCCCGCTAACTAAGACTTACCTCTCAGACCCCGGCGGTCTTCCTCCGGGGTCCCTTTTTTGGGGTGGAGTTTGGCGGCTTAAGCAGCTTCGGACGAGCTGGATTTCTTCGGCGGAACTTTCGCGCCTTTCTTCCGTGCTTCCGAAAGTCCGATAGCGATGGCTTGTTTGCGGCTCTTCACTTTTCCGCCTTTGCCGCCTTTGCCGGAGCGGAGTGTTCCATTCTTTTTTCGCCGCATTGCGCTCGCGACTTTCTTGCTAGCGGCCTGCCCATACCTGCGGCTGGAAGATTTCTTCTTTGCTGGCATGTTCCCTCCCAGCATTTAGACATCACGCTCCTGCGTGAGGTTGTGCGGAGGCTTCTCGCAAAAATGGAGAGTTCTTCGATTACAAAAGCCACAGAGAGACGAGAACACAATTGGCCACAGTTACATGACAAGTGAGCGAAGACACGTACTCCACCTGTTAATCTGTTTGGTGATGTTCCCACCCATGAACAGAGTCATCCTGATCAATTTCTCCGGCGGCGACAGACCTGGGCTGACCAGTTCTCTGGCCGCGATCCTGGGCGCTTATCACGTCCGCATTCTAGACATCGGACAAGCGGTCGTCCACGAAACCCTGGCGCTCGCCATTCTCGTCGAGGTCCCTCCAGGCGAAGAATTTACGCCTCTGAAGAAGGACCTGATCGTTAAAGCGCATGATCTGGACCTGAAAATCAAGTTCACTCCGGTATCGGAAGAAGCGTTCGATCACTGGGTTAGATCGCAAGGAAAATTCCGTTTCATCATCAGTGTGCTGGGACGGCTGATTACCGCCGAGCAACTGGCGAAAATCAGCGCCGCAATCTCACATCATGCACTCAATATCGACCGCATTGAACGACTCTCCGGGCGGTTGTCGCTAACCGGGCGCACAGAGAATGCGAATGCATGCATTGAACTCGAATGCAGTGGCGAGAGCGACTCCGCGGTCCAATTGCGCTCTGCACTCATGGACCTGACTCACCAGTTCGATATCGATATAGCCTTCCAGCGAGAGAGTATCTACCGGCGCAACCGCCGCCTAGTTGCCTTCGACATGGATTCCACGCTGATTCAGGCGGAAGTCATCGACGAATTGGCCAAGCTGCACGGAGTGGGAGATCAAGTCTCTGCTATCACGTCGGCGGCGATGCGAGGCGAATTGGACTTCAAGCAGAGCTTCACCAATCGAGTGTCCCTGCTCCGAGGTCTTCCGGCGCAGCGGGTGCAGGAGGTGCTGCACTCGGTGCCGCTTGCGGATGGGGCTGAGCGGCTCGTTTCGACTTTGAAAATGCTTGGCTACAAAACTGCGATCCTCTCCGGCGGATTTACGTTTTTCGGCAAGCACTTGCAGTTGCGGCTAGGAATCGATCATGTGTTTGCTAACGACCTGGAAATCGAAGATGGCGTGGTTACAGGCCGAGTGGCAGGCGAAATTGTCGATGGCAAGAAGAAGGCCGAACTGCTCGAAGCCATTGCCCGGACTGAGAATATTTCTCTGGACCAGGTCGTAGCGGTTGGCGATGGCGCGAACGATCTGCCGATGCTGAACATCGCAGGCATGGGAATCGCATTTCATGCAAAACCGCTGGTTCGCCAGAGCGCAAACCACGCCGTGTCGCATCTTGGACTGGACAGCATTCTCTATCTGATCGGTGTGCGCGACCGGGATCTGGACAAGGTGCGTTCGAGCAGCGCGGATTGAGAGTCTAAAACAAGAAGCCGGGAAGCAGTGTCGCATCCCGGCATCTTTCAGGATTTTCTAGGCAGCTTCGTCGCGGATCGCAGCCCGTACTTTGTCCGCCATCTCCGCTGGAATCTCGCTCATGTTGTGGTCGGTGCGCGCATGGTCGGCAACTTGCCTCATGACATCTTCTTCGCTGGCGCCCTTGGCGACAAAATCACAGTCCGCTCCAACATCTTTGCAACTAACGGTTTTTGCCATGGAATTCTCCTTCGGCGAGAGAGTGTAGCACGAGATGTATGACCCAACGATGAATTGATTGCTGCCAGCGAGACGAACTTCCGCAAGGCGCAGGCTCTGGCCGTTGAGGTTGAAACCGGGCTTCGCCCAAGATAGCATTCCGGATCGCAGTTCCTGTTTGGGAAATAGAAGACTTATGCGCATCGCGATCGACACTGGAGGCACGTTCACCGACTGCGTGTATTGGCAGGACGGTGCTCCTGTGGTTCTGAAGGTACTCTCGACACCGGATGCCCCGGCAAGAGCAGTCCTGGAAGCAATTCGGCGGATCGGAGCGCGGGACTCTGTAGAGGTCCGCCATGGGACAACCATCGGCACCAATGCGCTGCTCGAACACAAGGGAGCGCGAGTTGGGTTTGTCACCACTGCCGGATTCGAGGACACCATTGCCATCGGGCGGCAAGCCCGGCAACATCTGTATGACTGGATGGCAACACCAGCGCCGTGTTTGGTGCCAGCGGCGTTGCGCTTTGGAGTGCGAGAGCGAGTCAGCGCAGAGGGCGAAATTCTGCGGGAACCATCAGACGAAGATTTGAGTGGCTTGCGGCAGAAGGTCCGTACGAGTGGCGCCGAGAGCATCGCCATTTCCCTGCTCTTCTCTTTCGCGAACCCAGAAAATGAACGGCGAGTCGTTGCGGAGCTTCGCGAGCTTGGGCTTCCTCTTTCCGTTTCGCATGAAATTCTTCCCGAGTTCCGCGAATACGAACGCGCCGCAGCGGTCGTAATCAATGCGTATCTAGCCCCCAAGGCTGGAAACTATGTGCGCAGCTTGGAATCCGCGATCCACAGTGAACACGACGGGTCGCTTTACGTGATGCAGTCGTCCGGTGGAATTATTTCGGCGCGGGTGGCATCGGAAGAACCCGTGCGCACCGTTCTCTCCGGTCCTGCTGGCGGAGTCGTTGGCGCACATCGGATTGCGCGGCTCGCCGGATTCGAAAACATTATCAGCTTCGATATGGGCGGGACCTCTACCGACGTGTCTTTGATCGATTCGTCGGGGCCAAAAACCACCAGCGAAGCCCGCGTGGCGGAACTGCCGATCTCCGTTCCCATGCTCGACATTCATACCGTGGGAGCGGGGGGTGGCTCGCTCGCCTGGTTTGACCGCGGCGGGATTCTGCACGTTGGACCTGCCTCGGCGGGGGCGGATCCTGGGCCGATCTGTTATGGCCGCGGTGAGCAGCCTACGGTTACCGACGCGAATCTTTTGTTGGGACGTCTCGATCCTGAAATGGCGCTGGCGGGAACGGTGCGGCTGGACGAGGAACGAACACGGCACTTCACGGAAGAAACTCGTGGCCCGATTCGCTCCATTGAAGAGTTTGCGTCGGGCATCGTGCAACTGGCCGAGGCGGAGATGGAGAAGGCCGTCCGCCTAATATCGGTCGAGCGTGGATATGACCCGCGTGAGTTCACACTCGTCTCATTCGGAGGAGCGGGACCACTACACGCCTGTTCGCTCGCCCGGGTGCTGGGAATTCCTCGAGTACTGGTTCCGGCAATGCCAGGCGCGCTGTCGGCATTGGGGATTCTGATGTCTGATGTGGTCCGTGATTACTCGCGGACGGTTATACTTCCGCCCGATCCCGGCTTGCTGGAACCCCATTTCGCCGAACTTGAGGCCAAAGGTGCGGCCGAATTTCGCAGTGAGAGATTAGCTGGCGTCTCAGCTCGCTCAACCGATCTTCGCTATGCCGGCCAAGGATACGAATTGAATGTGGCGGCCGGGCCGGAGATGCTGGCCCACTTCCATGCCGCTCATCGCAAACGATATGGTCATGCGGACGAGAGCCGGAGAGTAGAGGTTGTGAACGTGCGGGTGCGGATGATTTCTTCTGCTGAGAGACTCGATCTACCGCACCGACCCGCTGCCGGAACGGATTGCACGCATGCGGTGCTCAAGCACAAGCGTGTGATGTTCGCCAAAAACAACAACAATGACTGGCTCGATGCTCCAGTTCTCCAACGAGATTTACTTTCACCAGGTAATCGCTTTGAGGGGCCGGCAATCGTACACGAGTACAGCGCCACGACGGTTGTGCCTCCGGGATGCCGCGCAGAGGTGGATACAAATTCGAATATCGTGATTGAGCTGCGAGCGGGCCTGCGATCGCCGGGGGAAAGGCAGGTCAGGGCACCTGCCACTACATGAATCATGTAGCCCCGGATGCCCTCGTCTGGGGGTGAGTGAGATGAATTTGAACTCATTCGATCCAATTGAACTTGCGGTGTTCAAGAGTGCGACCCGATCGGTTGCGGAAGAAATGGGGGCCGCTCTGCGCCGGACTGCGTTCTCACCCAATATCAAAGAACGCCGCGATTATTCTTGTGCCATCTTCGACTCCGACGGCCAGGCGATTGCCATGGGCGACCACATGCCCGTGCATCTGGGATCGATGCCGATGTCGGTGCGGGCCGCGGTGGATGCGCTGTCGCTCGAGGCGGGGGACATCGCCATCCTCAACGACCCATTCGCCGGAGGAACGCATTTGCCCGATATCACGATGGTCCTGCCGGTACTCGTCGAGGAGAACAACAGACCACTGAGGCCGCTGTTCTATGTGGCCACTCGCGCCCACCATGCCGATGTTGGGGGAAAGTATCCCGGCTCGATGGGGTTGTGCCGCACGATCGACGAGGAAGGCGTACGAATTCCGCCGGCAAAGTTGGTGCGCCGTGGAGTGATCGATAAGGCGTTCCTGAAGACAATTCTCGAAAGCGTACGCACACCCGAGGAGCGCGAAGGCGACCTGACGGCGCAGGTAGGGGCATGCCGTGTGGGTGAGATGAGATTGCAGGAAATGGTGGCACGCTACGGGCGTGAGAAAGTCCAACGACTGTGCACCGAGCTTCTCAACTATACCGAGCGGTTGATGCGGGCGGAGCTATCGCATATGCCAGAAGGACAATTCTCGGCTGAAGACTTTCTCGACAACGATGGCTTTGACGACAAGCCGATTCGAATCTGTGTTTCCATCCAGTTCGATCCTGCTTCAGCATCGGCGCTTGTGGATTTCGCGGGATCTGAACCTCAGGTGGGCAGCAGTATGAACGCGGTGTTTGCGATCACCTATTCGGCAACCTACTACGTCTTTCGCTGCCTGCTTCCTGAAGACGCCGCGGCCAATGCAGGATTGATGCGTCCGATCACGGTCCATGCTCCCGAGCGAAGCATACTGAACGCCAGCGCCCCTGCGGCAGTGGCGGCAGGCAACGTCGAAACTTCGCAACGGATTGTTGACGTTCTTCTACGTGCTCTCGCACAAGCGATACCGGATCGGATTCCGGCGGCCAGTTGCGGAACCATGAACAACTTGACGATTGGCGGAATTGATCCGAGAACGCAGCGGCCTTTTGCCTATTACGAAACCATCGCGGGGGGAATGGGTGCGCGTCCTAATGCGGACGGCCTTTCCGGCGTGCACACGCACATGACGAACTCGCTGAATACTCCGGTTGAAGCGCTCGAATATGCGTACCCGTTCAGAGTTCGAAAATATGCATATCGCCCCAGCTCCGGAGGCCGTGGAAAGTTTCGCGGCGGGGATGGCCTGATCCGAGAGATCGAATTGCTGACTGATGCGCAGGTCACGCTGCTGAGTGATCGCCGGAAATTTCGCCCGTATGGACTCGCGGGCGGAGAGCCGGGAGCAGCAGGAAGTGCTGTCCACATTTCAGGAAACGAGATTCGAGGAATTCCCGGCAAGTTCAGCGTGCAGGCGAAACGCGGCGATCGGGTGAGAATCGAAACCCCAGGCGGGGGAGGCTGGGGAGGTCCGCAGTTTTAGAAGCCATCTTACAGATGGGCCGGCGCGTCCTGAGCAAGTGGTGTAAGTGCCTGTTAACAAGAATTGACAAGTTTACTTCTCTCATTCTGCATTGAAACGTTCTCCCGCAATTCGTCAGGATTCGGGGGTATAAAAGATTTGCACAAATGAAATCTATTCTCTTCGTACTGGCAGCACTGGGTGCGGGATTGGCCTCGTTTTATGTACTGGATTATTTCCGCGTTAAATCCATGCGTGCACTGGCCAGCAGGTTAGGGTTTCAGCTTACAGACAGTCCTCTTCCTACCTCTTTCACGATGACTTGCTATCCATTTGACGGCGACTTGGCGAAGGTTTGAAATCTCATCGGGGGACAAATAAAGGGAACCAGCGTTTTGGTTTTTGACAGCACAGTTTGGGGTAACTATCGCACCTTCATCGCCGTTCAGAAGGAAGGCGATCGCCTCGTGAGGGAAGGAAAGCTCTCCACAGGGTGGATTTTGCAGTCGAATGGCTGGACAGCGGTTTATGAGTATGGGTCCGGTAATTTCCTTCCTTGGACGATGAGTGTTCAACGGATCGAAGATTACTTAAAGAATTTGCGAATCTGAAGGAATTTCAGACTCATGGAGTTGTAATGCGCGTCTCCCCCTTCATCAAGGCGAATTTCTTTTCCAAGCGGCTGTAAAACGATCTGAGTGTAAATTACCGATCTTACTTATGTTTCTGCCGCCTCGCTGCGGCTTCCACTTTCATCAGAATCTGATCGAGTGCCGCACGATCGAAGAGCCGGCCATGAGCGATTACGACGTTGATTTTCTGCGTGTTCCGAATGTCTTCAAGTGGGTTTGCTCTCAGCAACACCAGGTCAGCGATTTTGCCAGGTTCGACCGAACCGAAGCTGGCTTCCATCTCAAGAAATTTCGCCGGGTTGCTGGTTGCCGTTTGGAGCGACTCCATCGGCGTGAAACCGGCTTCGACAAAATTAGCTAGCTCATCGTGCAAGCTAAAACCGGGCATGATGTAAACACCCGGGGCCGTATCAGTCCCTGCCATGAACGGCACTCCGGCGTGATGTAGCGCGCCGACCATTTGCAGATTGCGGGCGAAGTACTCCTGGCGCAGCGCGAGCGGGTCGCGTAGAAGGTCCGGCATCATCTCATCGGTGAAGCGGCGCCAGGTCACATCGCGCCAATAGGCTGGAACGTACTTGTCGAGCGGCTCGTGTTTTAGGTCGCGCTGGTCGAGAAATGTTCCGCCACGTTGCCAGGCCAGCGTGGGTACCTGCCATGTTTGGTTCTGGGTGAGCAGCTTGGTGAGCGAGTCGCATCTTTGCTGGTCCTGTGTGCTGAGCAGTAACTTCAGGTTGCCCTCGCCCTTGATGAATTTGTCCTCTTCTGTGGAACAGCCTTCGAAGATGCCCATCAGGTGCTCGATGCTCTTTTGCCCCGCTTCGACAACTTCCTTAATGCGAACCTTGTCCGGTACATGGCCGACAATGGGCAAGCCTTGTTTGTGGGCTTCCGCTGCAGCAGCAAGATAGGCATCGTGCGAAATGACAGACTGGACTTTAATGAAGTCCACGCCCTGGGTTTTGAGCATGTCGACGGCAGCCACCGCACTGGCGGGCGTAGTCACGGCGACGGAACTGGGGAAGCGCAGTTTCCCGTTCGGCAGATACCCGTCCAGCATGGGGCCGGAGATGACCGTGCGGGGGCCGACGATTTTGCCGTCCGTGATCTCTTTGCGCCACTCGAACAGAACCGGAGCGTCTCCGCCCATATCGCGCACGCCGGTGACACCATTGGCAATGAAGAGCGGCAGGATGATATCGCGTCCACCAGGGAACCAATCGCCAAAGGCGGAGTGGACGTGCATGTCCCAAAGCCCCGGAATGAGATATTGACCAGCGGCATCGATCACCCGCGCGTTCTTCGGCGACTGAAATTTTGCTGCATCAGAAACAGAGGTGATGTGATCCCCGGTGATAACAACGGTCCGGTTCGCCTGAACCGATGATGTACTCGGATTGATGACGGTCGCGTGAGCGATCACAATCGGGGCTGGTGCAGGCTTGTTTTGCGCCGTGCTGACTGGCGTTAGCAGGAGACAGAACGCGCTCACCCCTGAGAACCAGAACATAGCGAGAATGGACATGGCTCAGAAAATACTATGAAATCAATCAAAAACAGGTCGGTTCGCCCAGTCCTTCAGGCTTCAAGTGCCGGTCAAACCATCCCGCGATAACGCTCCGATAGTCGGCAACTCGGAAAGCCGAGAATTGGAAGCAGAGAGACTAGAGCGATGCCGGACGACGACGCGAATGCTCATGGCCAGCCCTCTGGATGCCACATCCTACACCCATTCAGGGTGAATTCAGGCTCGCAGCGTTTCGTCCGAGCTAACAAAGGCGCAGTGGAGCACCTATGATCGTTGGCTCGGCGCAGGTTTGAATGCGCAGAATCGGAAGCAGCGCGATGGTTGTGGTAAATATCGCCATGTCACCGGTGAGGTACGATGAGCGCAGAGGCCCATTTCACCAGTGATCTGGGACAGTGGCGATTGCCACTTAGGTTACAAGCGCACACGCTTCAAGGGGTCAATTCCC
>WNFJ01684955.1_pt1 | contig 65538 bp, 64 predicted proteins | sample 5400461 | NCBI WGS metagenome assembly WNFJ01 (sample SAMN13153349, study PRJNA577476) | soil metagenome | isolation source: 115 cm saprolite on Douglas fir-dominated hillslope | place: USA:California | collected 2013-09-17
CCGGCGTGCTTCCCGACGTAACGCTGTGCGAGATTGCGCCACCGTCGCTCCAGCTCGACCACGCGTAGTGCGTGCCGGCAGGGCCGTTCTGCGGGCTGCTTACGGCAATCGTGTGGCTCGATCCCGGCGCCCAGTTAAATACTTGTGGCGCCGTGAATGACTGGCCATCTACCATGATGCCCAACCCCGACGGGTTTGTCGTCACCGTCGTCGGTGGATTACCGCAGCCGGGAAACTTGAAATTCGCGATGCGCGTGCTCCAGTTGAAGCTGCCGCTGGTCTTCAGGTATTCGGTGGTGTACCAGAAGGTGCAATCGTCCACTGGATCGATAGCTATCGAGCTGTAGTCACCCCAGCGGTTCAGGCCGCCATTCTGCGACCCGCTGCCTGCCTGAATTGAATTTTCGGCTTCGAGCGTGTTGAGAGGATCGCTGGGAATCCGGCCGGTAAAACTGATGGACGGGAAAACGCTGGTGCTCGAGACACTGTAGCCCACGGCGATGTCGCCGGCCTGGTCCATGCCGATGCTGCCCATCCAGCGGAAGTTCGCATCCGGAGCGAACGTACCTTGCTGGAACAACGCCGGCGCCGTGTTGGGACTGCGGATTTCGTACCAGCGCACTCCCACGCTGCTCCCAGCGGTCACCGAATGGTTCAGTACCAGCGCTTCGTGATCGCCGAAATTGCGATAAGCAAAGCGGTACATCAGGCGGTCGGCCAGAGAGTCGAGTAGCTGGTTGGTGCCCTGCTGCGGGATGCAGGCGCCGCCGCTGCAAGCCGGCGAGAAGGCCGCCACTGCGAGCGTCGTCGGACCGGTGAATGTGGAATTCGAGGGTGTCCCAAAGTCCACATGGAATTTGAAGAGATTCAGACTGTTGGTGCCGAAGTTGACCATGAAATTCGGCGAGCCGGCGGGCGGCGGCGTGGAGCCATCCTGGTCCGACGGCAGGAGGCTCGCTACAGAGCGGGTTTGCTGGAAGCAGATTTGAGTGGCGGCAGTGCCGGCCAGCATTTTCGAGCGATCGAAAGCGCAGGCGTTCGCTCCCACGAAGCGGTTGCCCGAAAACATGTTGAAAGTGACATAGTAGGCGTCCGGCCAGACGCCCAGTTTCGGATAATCGGGAAAATTCGACTGCGTGAAGGCGTAGCGGAAGTATGAGCCCGTGGCATCCGAAGTGGTCGAAACAGCCACGCACTGCAGGAACGGCGTAGTGCTGACGGAGAACTGGGTGAGAATCCAGCGATTGGCCGCCTTATCGTACTGCGCGATCGGGTCGCCGTCATTGTTGGTTTCGCAACCTCCACCGAAGCCTTGCCACAATGCATTTCCAGCAATGGGGCCCAGCACCGCTGCGCCGGTGGCTTTGCTGAAAACGGCAAACGATCCGTTTACCCATTGCACGAACTGAGTTGCTCCCACCGCGCCGTTGGTATCGGGAGGAGCGGCATTCGGGCTGAATGCTCCGTTCGGACCAGTGAAACCAACTCCTACGCCGTCAAAACTCGAGCCACTTGTCACGGCGACCTTCGGCCCAACAGAGGTTTGGACTACCGGGTCGGCCTGGCCGGTGGAAGGCGGTACCGGAATTCGTCCCAGCGGCTTTTCGTGAATTCGCTTGGAGTCGTTCGGCGGCGCGATGATATCCCGCAAAGGCGGCGAGACATCGTGCTTTACATCCTGCTGCACTTCCTGCGCCCATGCCGGCGCTCCCAGCAGGATCATGCCTGCTGTAAGCGCAATTCCAACCGACGCTCTCAAGTTCATTGGTCGCTCACCCCGCCAGACTCTCCCGTGGCGCCCCCATCACGATCGTCCCGGTGAAGTCGGCGCCTGCGTCAAGCACGGCAACCTTGATCCGTGCCGTTCCCGCCGTTGACGACGTCAGATAAACGTTGGGAAGCTGCAACGCATACTGGTTAGCTCCGTAATTGGGATCGCTGGGCGCCTGCACGCTGGCCTCACGGATCCGGTTCCGCTCGATATACTCGACCAAGGGGTGCTGGCTAAGCTGCGTGGAAAACGACGGGGCGCCTCCCGGCGGCAGTTGGACCGGGTAAACATCCGGAAGATCCGCGGCCAACTCCGTGCCGGCCCAGAGAGCCCCCGCCACAGCCAGACCGGCTATCAGCCGACAACGATACTTCCAAACCCCTGGCATGCCCTGCGCGGTCCCGTATCCTATATTACTAATTACCGCCGGCTTCAATCTTAGCAGTAAGTTCGGCACAACCCAGTAAGATCGGCAGAACCACCGCTCGCAAATAGCTCTGCGGCGCGAAACAAGCTCTTGACAACTATTGCTAATTGCAATATAATTATTTCAGATTGCAATATGAGCCTCGGCGAAAAAATCCGCTACCTCCGCGAAGTCGAAGGCGCCCTGCGCGGACTCGCCCGCGAGATGACCCAGCAGGACGTCGTGCGCGCCGTCCGGCGTGAGCTGCGCCAGTCCATCAGCCAGTCCTACCTGTCGCAGATCGAAAGCGGTGCACGCCCCCATCTGACCAATTCCACGCGCATGCTGCTGGCGCGTTTCTTCAAGGTTCATCCCGGCTACCTGGTGGACGATCCGGAAGGTTTTCATACCGAGCTTCTCTCGGACGTGCGCGCGATGGAAGATCAACTGGACCTGTGGCTCATCGATGGCGCTCAGCGCTTCCATAACGATCCGGAAGTGAGCCAGGCTTTGCTCACTCTCGCTAAGCACGACGATTCGCGGAAATGCCTGTTGTTGTTGGAATCGATTCTGGAAACTCCCGAACTGGTGGATCGTCTCTTCCAGGTGCTGCGTTCGGACCGGGCGGCAACCCCAAGCGTGAGCGTGGGGACCGCAAGGAGGAGAGCCCTATGACATGGGAAGGCTTCTATCTCTTCTGCTTCCTGTTTGGCTTTATCTTCAGCCTGGTTTCGTTCTTCGCCGGCGTGGGACACCTGCACCTGCCGCATGGCCTGCACGCGCACACGCTGCACGGGCCCGGGGCGGGCAGCCAGAACGCGCCGGTCAATCTGGGAACCATCGCCGCGTTCCTGGCGTGGTTCGGAGGCACAGGTTATCTGCTGACCCGGTATTCGAACATCTGGGCGCTGCTCGCTCTGGGCGTCGCCATCGTGAGCGGACTCGGCGGAGCAGCGGCTGTGTTCTGGTTTCTTTTCAAGGTTCTGCTGGCGCATGAGCGGGACCTCGATCCCGCCGACTACGACATGATCGGAGTGCTTGGCCACGTGACCAGCACCCTGCGCGCGGGCGGTACCGGAGAAATGATCTTTTCGCAGAACGGCGTGCGCCGGGCCACGAGCATCCGCAGCGAAAACGGACAACCCATCGCCAAGGGCGTCGAAGTCGTGGTAACGCGCTACGACAAAGGCATCGCGTACGTGCGCCCCTGGGAAGAAATCAGCGAAGTCAGAACTCAAAGTTCATCGGATCGGTAAAGGAGAATCCCAATGCGTTTAGCGCCGGAAATTTTCATTATCGCGGGCTTGATGGTCCTCGCCATCCTGTTTCTGATGGCGATGTTCGCCAGGCTTTACCGCAAAGCCGGACCCAATCAAGCTCTGGTGGTCTACGGATTTCGCGGAACCAGGATTGTAATCGGCCGGGGCACGGTGATCTTCCCCATGGTGGAAAGCTACCGGGACCTGTCGCTCGAACTGATGTCCTTCGACGTTGCGCCACCGCAGGACCTGTACACGAAGCAGGGCGTTGCGGTGACCGTCGAGGCCGTGGCACAGATCAAGGTGAAATCCGATCCGGAGTCGATCAAGACCGCGTCCGAGCAGTTCCTGAGCAAGACCGGCCAGGATCGGGAAGCGCTGATCCGGCTGGTGATGGAGGGCCATCTGCGCGGCATCATCGGCCAGCTTTCGGTGGAACAGATCGTCAAGGAGCCGGAGATGGTGGGCGATCGCATGCGCGCCACCTGCGCCGACGACATGAGCAAGATGGGGCTGGAAGTGATTTCGTTCACCATCAAGGAAGTTCGCGATAAGAACGAATACATCTCCAACATGGGCCGCCCGGACATCGCGCGCATCAAACGCGACGCCGATATCGCCGCCGCCGAAGCCGAACGCGACACCGCCATCAAGCGCGCCGAGGCCATGCGCGCTTCCGCCGTCGCCCGCGCCCAGGCCGATCAGGAACGCGTGCTGGCCGAGACGCTCTCACAGGCCAAACAGGCCGAAGCCACGCGCGACCTCGAGGTCAAAAAGGCCCTGTATCTGGAAACCACCAAGAAGCAGCAGGCGCAAGCCGACAAGGCCTACGACATCCAGACCAATATCATGCAGCAACAGGTGATCGCCGAGCAGGTGAAGATCCAGCAGGTGGAAAAGGAGCAGCAGATCAAGGTGCAGGAAGCTGAGATCAAGCGCCGCGAGAACGAGCTGATCGCCACCATCATGAAGCCCGCCGAAGTGGAGCGTGGCCGCATTGAGACCATGGCGTCGGCTGAAAAGATGCGCTTGACCGCCGAAGCCGAAGGCCACGCCGCCGCCATTCGCGCCCAGGGCGAAGCCGAAGCCGAGATCATCCTCAAGAAAGGCGAGGCCGAAGCCAAAGCCATGAACGTCAAGGCCGAGGCGTACCAGGAGTACAATCAAGCAGCCGTGCTCGACAAGCTGCTGACCGGGCTGCCGGAGGTAGTAAGAGCGCTGGCAGCGCCGCTTGCGAACGTCGACAAGATCACCATCGTCTCCACCGGGAACGGCGATTCGGCCGGCATGAACAAGATCACCGGGGATCTCACCAAGATGGCGGCTCAGATCCCGGCACTGTTTGAAACTCTTTCGGGCATCCAGTTGTCCGAATTACTTGGCAAGGTCAGATCCATCGGAGACAAATCTCCGAAGCCGGACGGTGACAAGCCGCCACAAACATAACCCCAAGCGTAAGCGCGGGGACAGCGACACGAGGCAACCCCAAGCGTAAGCGCGGGGACAGAACGAGAAACGAGAAACAAGAAACGAGGAACGTATATGGCATTAATGGAGCGAGTCTCAACCCTGGTAAGAGCGAATCTCAACGACCTCATCGACAAGGCCGAAGATCCCGAGAAGATGATCAAGCAGGTGATCGTCGATATGCAGAATCAACTGCTGCAAGTCAAGACTCAGGTGGCGATCGCGATCGCCGATCAGCATCTGCTCGAAAAAAAGAAGACTGAAAACGAGGAGAAAGCCGCCGAATGGGTGCGCAAGGCCGAACTGGCCGTGGATAAGAAACAGGACGATCTCGCCCGCGCCGCGCTGGAGCGCTCCTTGAGCTATCGGTCGCTGACCGAGAGTTTCCAGCAACAGGTGGGGGATCAGACCGCCCAGGTGGAGAACCTGAAGTCGGCGCTGCGGAAGCTCGAACAGAAATTGGCCGAGGCGCAAGCCAAGAGCGACGTTCTGATCGCCCGGCATCGCCGCGCTCGCGCTTTGAACAAAGCCGGTGACGCGCGCATGGCTATGGGCGGCTCTTCGAGTTCAGCCGCTTTCGACCGCATGAAGAGCAAGGTGCAGTACAACGAAGCTTTCAGCCAGGCCAAGGCCGAGCTGACCGGCGATTCGATGGAGGATCGCCTGGCGTCGCTCGAAAAGCAGGATGAAATCGAGCGTCTGCTGGCCGAGCTGAAATCCAAACGCGGCGCGTGAGAAACCGGGCCGCGACCGGAAGGGAGCGCTACCACGATGGTCCAGGCGATGAAGAATCCTCAAATGTCGGCCAGCTTCAGCTCCCCCAACGATTGGAACAGTGTCTTCGCGCCCTGCGACATCAGTCCGATCTCCGTCGCGGTCTGAAAAAGCTGGAAGCCTTGCTTTCTGTACTCAGCGATCTGCGCCGCGGTTCCCGCGGGACGCCCCAAGAACTTACCGTGCTTCTTCGCCGCGGCGGTAACCTTGGCCACCGCTTCCCGATGCTTGGGATCGTCCTGCTTGCCGCGCAGGCCGAGCGAGAACGACAGGTCGCTGGTGCCGATGAACAGCACGTCGATGCCGGGCGTGGCCGCGATCTCATCGATATTGTCCACGGCGCGCGCCTCTTCGATAATCGCGATCGCCACCACGTTTTCGTCGGCGCAATCGTGATAGCTCGCAACTTCCGGCCAGCCGAACATCGCCAGGCCCGCGCCCGAGCCGCGGCGGCCGGCGGGCGGATAGCGGCAGGCAGCCGCCGCTTGCCGCGCCAACTCCGGCGTGCTGGTGAATGGAAACATTACGCCGAATACGCCCGCATCGAGCACGCGCTTCGCGGTCCAGATCTCGTTCACCGGCACGCGCGCGAAAGGCAGCGCCGGCAATCCGCGCGTCGCCAGCACCATGTTGCGCAGCGTCTCCAGCGTGATGGGCGAATGCTCCATTTCGATCCACAACAAATCGAAACCCATGCGCGCCGCATGGGCCGCGACATCGACGCTGTTCACGGTAATCGTAACCGCCAGCACCGGCTGCCCCGACTGCAGCTTCTTCTTCACCGGATTGGACCACTGTTCTTGATTCATTTCTTCATCAACCAGACTTCGGAAACTTCGCAGCCCCGCCCGTTGCCGCCTTGTCCCGGCTCGCGCGTCCACGCCAGGTTCAGCTCGCCGCCCCGCGTCGCCTCGCGCGGGATGTCGAATTCAATCGGACGGTACGGAACCGGCTTGCCAATGAACGGATGTATCTCAATCGACCCGTTCGCCACCAATCGGATCTTCTGCCGCGGGCTGTCCCCGCCATAAACCACGCGAATTTTGTACTGCGCGTTCGGATCGAGATCCGTGTAGCGCATCCGCAACGGCTCGTCGTTCAACGATGCGGCGTGCGCCCAGTAGGATTTGCGATAGTCGCGCCCGCCGCCGAAGCCGACGTGCGGCGAATTGAGGAACGCCGGGTCGGACGCATAATCGGCTCCGCGGACCAGGTGCGGCTGCGCGGACGGGTCGCCCGGATCGTCATAAAACCCGCCCGGACCGGGATTGGTCCAATTCACAATCTCGTCGATGGCAGCGCGCCGGTCGGCTTCGTTCTCCATCTTGCGAATCTCGGCGAAGCGCGCCTCCAACCACGTGCGGCTGTTGAGCGGCCGATCGACCGTGTCGAGCGTCGCGCCGCGATCCACCGAGATGGCTTTGTATTTCTCCACGCTCAACTGCATTCGGATGCTTTGAAATAGCGCCTCGGCAAGTTCGAAGACGCGTGCGCGCCAGCTCTCGGCGGGATGGTTCACCACCGAACGATCCAGAATCTTCTGGGCGTCGTCCATGGCCGCGATGGCGCCGGAGGTCCTGGCTTCGCGCAGCCGGTCCATGGCGGATTCTTCCAGCGCCGTCTCATCCAGCAACCTGCGCCGCACATACGCGTCGTAATAGGCGCGATAGAGCGCCTGCTGGAAACGCCAGTTCAGCCGCGTCTCGGGCGTCGCGCCGTGTTCCATTGTCACGAACTGCTCCAGCGTTGCGTACACGCCTGCGTTGGCCGCGAGCGATCCGCGCCAGTTCCGCTCCAGCGCCAGCAAGCCCTGCGCGAACGAGTCTTCATACTCGTCGCCGATGAAATAGCGGCTGTACTGCCGTAGCATGCCGGGCACGCTCGCATCCGGGTCCCATCCGAGCGCGCTCCAGATGAATTTGTTGACGTCGTCGTTACAGCCCTCCGAATACGTGAGGAATCCCATCGTGTACGGCTGCAAGCGACGGAAAATGGCGGCTTCATCCACCGGACGTGGATTGATCACCTCGCGCGCCTCGGTCACCGCGTACGCGACGTCCCAGTCGGGTACCGGATATTGGCTTTGCAGACTGTGCGTGATGTCGGGATAGTGACGGATCGGATAACGCTTCGGCACTTTCGCTCGCAATTCGGGAAGGCTGATGCGCGTCTGCGGTCCAAAGACGACTCCGCTGAGCCACACCGGCTGCTCGCGGTTCAGAATATCCAGAAACTGATCCATCCACTGCTGGTTGAAGCCCTGCGGCGAAACCCACATCTGCGCCTTGGGATGATAGCGGTGCAGCACCTGCGTCTGTTTTTCGAGAAGCGCCATGAGGAACTTCGGCTCGGTGTGGCCCGGATCGCCGCCCGGCACGAAGACCGCATCGACACGCGGCAGTTTCTGGAACACCTCGCTCCATTCCTTGAGCGCAAACTCCACCGTTTTCGGATCCGAATAATCCTTGTCCATCGCCGGATACCAGATCCAAACATCCAGGCCGTATTCATCCAGCAGGCGCGACATCTCGATCATCATCTGCATGGGCGGCAGGGGAAAGTGCGGGCTGTCGGCGGCATCGTCGGAACGCGGCGGGATCAGCTCGGCCGCGTTGGTCCCGAAGACCGCGAGATCGCGAATGTATTGTTCCCACACCGGCACCGACCAGCCATCGTAGGAATTGGTTTTCGGCCGATAGCCCAACTGATGCCCGCGCAGCGCATACTTCGGCGACGTGGTGATGTTGAGACTAGCGTCGATCGTGATCCGCCCGCGCCGCATGTGCATCTCGCGCAGCAGACGGCCGGCGCCGAACAGAACCCCGCGCGCGTCGTTCGCAGAGATCGAAACCTGCGAGCCGTCGACCTTGAGTGAATAACCCTCGGCGGGGCCGCGGCTGCGCGAGATGGAGATGGTTGGCCCGTTGGACGGACCTCCCAGCGGCCAACGCACCAGCGTGCGCTTCTCCACTTCGTCGCGCAGCATCTCGATGGCCTTGGATTCGGATTTCGAGAGCGCCGCCGGAACGGTCAGGTGCGCGTGCGTGAGATCGAGGTCGGCAGCCTGTACGGCAACCCAGGCCAGCCAGGCAACAGACCAGACGCGAAGGAACACTTGAGAATTATACCGGGCCGGGTGGTGGTCGGGTGGGCGGGCTTGATTCTGGCGCAAGCGACTCCGCCGCAACTCTCGCCGTGTTGCGGTGGATCCTAACCGTATGGTCCGTGTCCCGCGCATAGCCGCCCGCCAGTACAACCGCCACTGGCACGCTGGCCGCGAGCGCGGTTTCGAACACCAGCCGGTCGCGCCGCTCGAGGCCTTCCATCGTCAAGGACAAACCGCCGAGCTGATCCTCCGCATACGGATCCGCGCCCGCCAGATAAAACACGATGTTCGGAGCGAAGCCCATCACCACTTTCAACGCCCCGCGCAGCCGATTCAGGTATTCTTCGTCGTCAACGCCGTCGCGCAGATGGATATCGATCGTCGAAGGCGGCTTCTCGGCCGGATAATTATTGAACTGATGCAGCGACAGTGTCAGCACGCTGCGATCGCCGGCAAAGATTGCAGCCGTGCCGTTGCCGTGATGAACGTCGCAATCCACCACCAGCGCGCGCTCGATCTTCCCCACATGCCGCAGCGCGCGGATCGCAATCGCGACATCGTTAATCGGACAAAACCCTTCGCCATGGTCCGCGAACGCGTGATGAAATCCGCCGCCGATGTTGAATCCGATGCGATCCCGCAATGCGTTGCGCGCCGCCAGAATCGTCCCGCCCGTCGCCAGCCACACCGCATCCACCATCTCCTTCGAATACGGAATCTCCAGGCGCAGCAGCTCGTCGAAGCGCAACGTTCCGCTCTTCAGCCGCTCCACCCAGCCCGGCTCGTGGACCCGCAGAACATCTTCAGGCAGCGGCTCATCGAAATCGGAAGGCTCGGCGAATCCCGACTCCAGCAACCGGTCGCGAATCAGGCGATACTTCCGCGCAGGAAAAACATGCTCGCCGAGATTCAGATCGTAGCCGGCGTGATAGACCAGCTTAAACGGGAGCATGCGCCGACTGAATCGCCGTGATGATAGCCGACCCGTAGATGTCGTCCGCCGAACAGCCGCGCGACAGATCGTTCGCCGGCTTGGCCAGCCCTTGCAGGAACGGACCCAGCGCCACCGCGCTCGCCAGCCGCTCCACCAGCTTCACGCCGATGTTGCCCGAAGCGATGTCGGGGAAGATCAGCGTATTCGCACGGCCCGCGACCATCGATCCGGGCGCCTTCGACTTGCCCACCGCTTCCACCAGCGCCGCATCGGCCTGCAACTCGCCATCCACCTTCAGGTCCGGCGCGCGCTCGCGTATGATCCGCAACGCCTCGACCACCTTGTCCACCCATTTGTGCTGCCCGCTGCCTTTCGTCGAAAAAGAAAGCAGCGCCACCATGGGCTCGGCGCCGATCAGGTTGCGAAAACTCCTCGCGGTCGCAATCGCAATTTCGGCCAGCTCCACCGCACACGGATCGATGACAATGCCGCAATCGGCGAACGCCAGCATGCCCTTGTGCCCGAACGCGCGATTCGGCACAGCCACGATAAACACGCTCGATACAGTGTGGACCGAAGCGGCCGGCCCGATGCAGTGCAGCGCGGCGCGCACGGTTTCGGCAGTTGTATTCGCGGCGCCGCCCACAAATCCATCCGCGTCGCCCGCCGCCACCATCAGTGCCGCTGTGTAAAGCGGCCGCTTGGCAACTTCCGCTGCTTCGACTTCGGTGATGCCCTTGGCGCGACGCCGCTCGAAATACAGCCGCGCGTACTTGCGCGCATCCTGCTCGGGAACCGCCCGCCTGGCCTTCAACAAGATTGGCGTGACGAGCCCCTCGCGCTGCAACCGGTCCGCAGCCGCCTGCACTCGCGGATCGTCGCCTTCCGGAAAAACAATGCGCCGCTGCGGCTTCAGTTGACGCAGCCGCTCAACCTGCGCAGCCAAAAAAGCCGCCGCGGATTCGAGAATTGACATCAAGGTTTCATCATAGCGTGACGAACCCGAGCGTCGGCGTTGGGACGAGCGCGGACCAGCGGCAATCGCCGCGGGGAACCATGCAAAAGGATTTCAAGAAAAGGAAGGGAAGTGCGGCTGCCCGGGTTCTGGCCTTTTCCCTGCCGGGTCTCGTCACGCTGGCTGCGGCTTCTTGATCCGCTGCAACCGTTGCGCACGGTCCCTATAGGCTATAAAAGCGTAGTTCCACAGCTGCAACTTTCCTGCGAGACCTCGCGGTACTCATCCGCACTTTTCGACCGAATCCGCGCGAGCTCGTAGGAACAACAGGAAGCGTTGCATCCGTATCGTCCATGCAGTTAGAACATATTCTGGGCCACACCACGGATCTTCCATGTACCTCAACAACCAAGTCTGTCAACTGAGGGCGGCGCGCTACCCTTTCGAATTCGGCGCCTTTCTTGTATCACGAAAGAAATGCGCGGAAAGCATTAAGCAATCCCATATTTGAGTTCCAAGATGGTCAGGGTACGACGGCGGCGGTTTCTGGGCAAGTGGTCGAAAGCTGAGAACGCTTCCATGGCCATAACCGAATACCACGTGGGCCCCGTGGATAACTCGATCGACATACCTTCAGAGTACATCCAGCCCTTAACGAGAAACGGGGGAGGGGATTAGATTACTTTGACGCACGCCGTCCAGGCGGTAGGATTGAATGAAACCGAAACGATGCCTAATCCGAAACCGGCCGAACAGCAGCTTGTTCCTGTTGAAGTGATTGAGCGGCGGATTCTCCTCATCCGTGGGCACAAAGTGATGCTGGATAGCCAGCTCGCCGAGCTCTATGAAGTTCCCACAAAGCGCCTCAATGAAGCGGTAAAACGCAACCGGCGCCGATTCCCGGAAGATTTCATGTTCCGGCTCACCACCGAGGAGGCAAAATCTTTGACATCGCAAATTGCGATCTCAAGTTTGAGGTCGCAAATTGCGACCTCAAGTTATGGCGGCCGCCGCTACCTTCCCTATGTCTTTACGGAGCAAGGAGTCGCGATGCTTTCCACCGTCTTAAACAGCGAACGCGCGATCGCAGTGAACATAGCCATCATGCGCACGTTCGTCCGTCTCCGCCAGATCCTCGCGACCCACAAGGAACTCGCCGAACGGCTCGACGCGATGGAGAAGAAGTACGACCAGCGCTTTAAGGTGGTGTTCGACATCCTGAAGCAACTCATGGAACCGCCACCCGAGCCACGAAAGCGCCCTATCGGGTACATGCCGGGGAAGGAGAAATAGAGCCAGCAATGCGTAGAACACCGAACACAGCCAGGACGCATCAATGTCGCCAGTAGCTCGTGGCGCGCCGTGGAAAGCTACCGCGTAGCCACCCACAATGAGGTAATCAATCCTCTCCTCGTTCAACAACGCGCAGAATTCGCGGAAGTCCTTCTCGAAGAGCATCAACACTCATATTAGACAGGATTGCGAATTCCTGCCGCAGCCGATCCACCTCTTCAATCCGTTGCTCCGGTGGGCGGCTCAACCAATATTCGAGGTAGGCGTTGTCTCTCTCCTGCTGTTCAAAGCTCGAAAAACGTGACGACCCGGTCCATCCGCTTCGAACACAGCACGAATTGCAGCCTATGCGCCCCGCCGAATCGTATAATCGAAGTGTGAATGCCCAAAGCGTTGCCGCCGCCGCTGTCGTTGTCTTCATCGCCCTCCTGAGCGGCTGCAAACACGATATCCAGAACAGCGACGCCGTCCGGCAAGGCGTCCTCAACTACCTCGCCAAGCGCTCCGACCTCCTCTCCATGGACGTCAGCGTGACCAAAATCGACTACCGCCAGAATCAAGCAGTCGCAACCGTGCGCTTTCAGGCCAAAGGAAACACCGCGCCCGGCTCCGGCTTGACGATGCAATATGTCCTGGATCGAAAAGGCAACCTGTGGGTGGTGAGGGGACGTTCGGGCGCCGACGCCCACGGTTCGCAAAGCACGGGAATGCCGCCGCAAGAAGATTCTGGATCCGGCTCCATCGGTGCAATGCCGGGGACCGCCATGCCTCCCGGCCATCCCTCGGTGGGAAGCGGAGCGGCCTCCGGCACATTACCTCCCGGCCATCCGCCCGTCGATCCTGGCAAGAACGCTGGAAAATCCAAATGAAGCGCGTCGCCGTCCTGGGCGGCGGGCCGGCCGGAGCCTTCGCTGCAGAACGTCTCGCCAATGCCGGCCTCGAAACGCTCGTCTTCGATGAAAAGCTGGCCTGGGAAAAACCCTGCGGCGGCGGACTCACCTACAAGGCTTATCATCAGTATCCGTTTCTGCTCGAAAACAACACGCCCAAGAAAATCATTACCGACACCTACCTCGCCGCGCCGAAAGCGGGCGCCGTTAAGATGGGACTCACCCGTCCGCTGGTTATCTACTCGCGATTCGATCTCAATCACATGCTGCTCGAGCGCGCCGAGCAAGCTGGAGCGCAACTCGAGAAAACGCGCGTGCTCGAAATCCAGCGCGCCGGCCGCGGCTGGCTGCTCAAAACCCAGCACGGTTCTCTTCAAGCCGACTTTTGCATCGTCGCTACCGGAGCGCGCAATCCGCTGCGCAACGTCGGCACGCAATGGACCGCGGCCGACACCATGTACGCGCTCGGCTACTACGTTTCGTCCTCGCAGGACCACATCGATGTCCAGTTTCTGCCGAATCTCGAAGGCTATATCTGGGTTTTCCCGCGCTGCGGCCATCTTTCAGTAGGCATCTGCGGCAAGGGCGAGCCGGCCCAATCGCTGCGCGCGCGCCTGGAACGATACATGGACGAAAAAGGCATCGCCTACAAACATGCTGCGTTCTATGGCCACATGCTGCCTTCACTCGAAAGTTCCGGGTGGAAGAAGAATCGCGTAGCCGGCGACGGCTGGCTCGCCGTGGGCGACGCGGGCGGCCTCGTGGATCCGATCACGGGAGAAGGCCTCTACTACGCCATGCGCTCGGGCGACCTCGCCAGCCAGGTCGTGCTCAACGAATCGCACTCCATTCCCGAAAAAGCGCAAGCCTATCTCGGTTTGCTGCGCCGCGATTTTGCGGCAGATCTGGAATTCGGCGCAACCCTCGCCAAGCGCGTTTTCCTCGGACGATTCCTCTTCAACACCGTCCCCGCCCGCATGGTCGGTTTCATTCGCCGCAGCCCGCGCTTCCGCAATCTGATCGAAGACCTGTTCGCCGGCACGCAACCGTACCTCGACTTGAAAGCTCGCCTGTTCAAGAATCTGAACGGCACCTTGCAGGAAGTGCTCATGAATCTCTTGCTGCAAAAGCTGCTTCCGGAAAAAACCTGAGCCCGCATGAGGAAGCTCCCGCGATCCGAAGCCTTATTTGCCCGCGCACAAAAGCTGATTCCGGGTGGCGTCAACTCGCCCGTGCGCGCCTACCGCAGCGTCGGCGGAACACCGCCCTTCATCGCCCGCGGCGAAGGCTCGAAGATCTACGACGTAGATGGAAACGAATACATCGATTACGTGCTCTCCTGGGGTCCGCTCATTCTGGGTCATCGGGCGCAGCCGGTAATCGACGCGCTCCGCGAGGTGCTCGAAATCGGCACCAGTTTCGGCGCGCCAACCGAACGCGAAGTCGAATTAGCCGAGCTGATCCGCGAATGCATGCCTTCGGTGGAAATGGTGCGCCTGGTGAACTCGGGCACCGAAGCCACCATGAGCGCGCTGCGAGTAGCCCGAGGCTTTACCGGCCGCGACCTCATCGTCAAGTTCGAGGGTTGCTATCACGGCCACGTGGATTCGCTCCTGGTGAAAGCCGGCTCCGGCATGGCCACGCTAGGCATCGCCGATACGGCCGGCGTCCCCGCGTCCTTCGCCGCCACCACGCTCGCGCTTCCCTTCAATTCCATCGACGCCGTGGAGGAAGTCTTCCGATTGCGCGGCACGAAAATCGCGGCCGTCATCGTCGAACCTGTGGTCGGCAACATGGGCTGCGTGCCCCCGCGCGAAGGATTCCTCGAAGCTCTGCGCAGCATCACCGCGCAGCACGGCGCGCTGCTGATCTTCGACGAAGTGATGACCGGCTTCCGCCTGGCGCTCGGCGGCGCGCAGCAACTCTTCGGAATCAAGCCCGATCTCACCACCATGGGCAAAATTGTCGGCGGAGGACTTCCTTTGGCAGCCTATGGCGGCCGCGCCGACATCATGAGCAAGATCGCGCCGCTCGGCCCCATCTACCAAGCCGGAACGCTCTCGGGCAATCCGCTGGCCGTCAGCGCCGGAATCGCGATGCTGCGATATCTCAAATCGCACGCGGAGGTTTACGAGATCGCCGATCGCCGCACCGCGCAACTTACCGCCAACGCCCCCGCGGGAATCACGATAAACCGCGTGGGATCGATGTTCACCTTTTTCTTCACGCCCGACCCCGTAACGGATTGGGCATCCGCCAAGCGCTCGGACACCGCCCGCTTCAAGCAATTTTTCCATTGGATGCTGGAGCGCGGCGTGTACCTGGCCCCGTCGCAATTCGAAGCCGGCTTTGTGTCGGCTGCGCACAGCGAGCAAGACATCGCTCACACGGTGGAAGCCGCCGCCCAGTTTTTCGCCGGCCCGTTCAGCGCAAAGTGATCTCCCCGTACACAATCGGCCGGTCCTTGGCCGGACCAAGCGGAATCTCAACCACCACTCCTCCATCGGCCGGATGCTGCTGCGGCGTAACCGCATTCCCCTTCTCGTCGTACAAACGGAATTCTGCCACGCCTTTTTCGCGAAGCAGGAAGCATAGCTTCTCGAGTTCTAAATAATGTTGCCGGCCGCTCAGATTACCTTCGCCCCCCCAGTTCCTCGCGAAGACGGCCCAGTGAGATTGCGAGAGCTGGATCGCCATCCCCCACACGGGATGAAGCTCGGTTTGAACATGCTCGGCGTCAATGCCCATCAACCCGATAACGGTTGCCTTCAGCGCCCGCGCGACCAAATCCTTCGTCTTCGGATAATCGCCGGTCTTGAGCCCCAGCCGGCTGGATTCACGATCCACTGTGTCTTTCAACGTTGACCACCACGTATTCACCTTGAACCGGTCGATTACTTCCGATGCCTTGAACTCCAGCGCCAGCCGCCCGTTCAGGGGTGAATCGAGATTAGCGGGAGAGAGTCCACGCCGGGAGCCCGAAAGGTCCAACGCGAGATTATAATCGTGATCGCGCACGACGAACCCCGCTTCGTAGTCGACGAATCCGAGCTTTCCCTCATACGTAGCCGCGCCCCAATTGACGTGGCCGTGCAGTTTGTGCGGGTGCCAAATCCGCTCGACGCCATGAATAATCCCGAGGAGAGTAAACGGGCGGACGGCGTCGATGTCGTACTTCCAATCCGTGCAACCCAGCGGACGCGGCCGGAAGTTGTCGCATAGCTTCTCTACATCGGGCGCGATGGCCAGAGAATTCGACTGCTCGCGCCAGTACGGATTGAGCGGGATGCCATTGGGGTCAAGGACCGCCGTCCCGCACAAGTCCATCGGCTTCCCTGGGCCATTACAACTCGGCACGTTGCCGGGCAACGGGACATACGAAACGTAGTCGGCCGCGTTAAGTGCGGCGGCGGTCACAAGAGTGATGAGTAACTGCCTTTGCATTGCATTTCGCCTCCTGAAAGGCTGGATAAATTCGATTTTTGTTAGTATAGTTCAACTTCGCAGAATGAACAACATCAATCTTGCAACTCTCGCCGTTATCGCTCTGGCTGCGCAAGCTCTCGCCCAACGGTCCGAGCGGCTTCCGGACCTGGATTTCGAGGAGGGCCTTCACGGCTGGCACGCCACCGGCGCCGCCTTCGCCGGCCAGCCGGTAAAAGGCGACAGCTTTAGTACCAACCGAACCAGCGCCATGCGCCTCGGCGGCGACTATTGGCGAGACCTTCAGTTTCCCGTTGGCGACCACGGCAAGCGCTTCATCTTCACGTTGGAAAGCGAGGGCGGTGACCAGGCGACCGGTTCACTCATCTCCGACGACATCACGCTGAGCCGGGAGCGCCGCTATTTCAGCCTGCTGGTTGGCGGCACGAACGACCCGTTGCGCGAACATGTGGAGTTGCAGGTTCTGGCGAATTCCCCGAATGAAGCCATCGCCCCGCGAGACGGCGATCATCTGGTGCTGTTCCGGGCCACCGGGCGGGGCACCGATCTCCTGCACCAGGAAGTCTTCTCAATTCCGAGCTTCGCCCTGGGCCGGAAAGCGCGCATCAAGATTGTCGACGACTCCAGCGTTGGGCACATCAATGCCGATTACATCCGCTTTACCAGCGAACCGCCGGCCCCTTACGCCGCACCCGCGTGGGGCTTCGCCGATTACCACGCCCATCCGATGAACTACATGGCGTTCGGCGCGCTGAACGGGATCTCTACGCTGTGGGGGCGGCCCGGCGGAGCATACAAAGATTACCTAACCGAACCGTGCCGGATCAACAACGATCTGCCCTATTGCTCCAAGGGACATGGCGGCGGTCCGACGGCGGAGGCATTCATCAATTCGGTGGATAACGTGCAGCTCAAGCGTCCGCGAAACAAATTAATTATCTTCGAGAGCCTGCTCGCCGGACACTTCACCAGCCACGGCCGCTATGGCGCACCGTCTTTTCAAGATTTTCCCAGCTTCTTGTCCGGAGCGCATCACCAGATGCACATTACCCAGATCCACCGCGCCTGGGAAGCCGGGCTGCGCCTCATGGTGGCTTTCGCCGTTCACAATCGAGGCGTCGAATATCTGGTCTCTCTAGTGAAGGATGGCAAGATTTGTCCGTCCCAGGAACGCGACGTTGTCGAAGCGCAGATCTGCGGGACGCGCCGCCTCGTGAACCTCAACTCCGATTGGATGGAAATTGCCTACACTCCCGACGACGCCCGCCGGATCATCCGCGAAAACAAGCTCGCGATCGTGCTGGGTATCGAAGTCGACCGGCTTGGAGAGCTGGGCAAGGGCGACGCGGAGCACGAGATCGATTACCTGTGGAAACTGGGTATCCGGCACGTTTTTCCGATTCATGCCTTCAACAACCGGCTCGGCGGACCCTCAGTTTTCGAGGACGCCTACAACAGTACCAACGACCTGCTTAACCGGCGCGACCTCAACATTGAGCCCAAGGACATCAACACTGACCCCAGTTTCTTCGATGTGAAAGAGGGATGCCTCGGTGGACCCAGTGACCGCGGCGAGTGTGTCCTTTACCGGCTGCAAAACCCAGTCGACCGCGTCGTTATTTCCCGGCTGCTTCCGGATTTTCTTCTGGACCGTATCCTGCCGGCGGTCGTCTGGAAGAAGATTCCGTTCATCAGACCTGTCAAAATCGACGCGTACGAAAAGATTAAGTATGGCGAGATGAATCAGTTGGGGCTCTTGCCTGAGGGCATCGCATATGTGCGGACGCTGATCAGGAAAGGCATGCTCATCGACCTGGCGCACATGTCGGAGCAAAGCGTCACCGACACCTATAACGTCATCGGGTCTCTCCTGAAGCGGCAGGGTCTGACTGCGTGCGAGAGTCTCGCTTCGAAAACCAAGCTCCCGGATGTCTGTTACGAAAACGCGTACCCGACCACGGCGTCGCACATTCATTTCCGAGCTCAGTCTCTTCAGCCCTGCCAGACCACGTATGAGCCATTTCTGCCGCGCGAGTACGAGATGAGCAACCACCAGCTCGAGCTCATGCAGCTCGTGGGCGGTGTGCTGGGGCCGTTCGTGGCAGAGGACCCGGTCGATCCTCCGGCGGATCAGCCGCCCAGCCTGGTCAAGAACGACTGCGCCGGCTCCTCCAAAGGTTTCGCTTATTCGTTCCTGTACGGGCTTTCGAAGATGGGCGGCAAGGGTGTCGGGCTTGCAACCGATTATACGTTCATTCCCTCCGTTGCTCCGCGCTTCGGCCAGAACGCATGTTGGCCCTACAAGCGCGCGGATAACCCGGACAAGGAACGTCGCCTGTACCCAACCCAGTACCGCACGGAAGATCAGATCGATGGGGTCGACTACAAAGATGAGGTTCGGCCCGGCGTGCGGGTCGCCAAAAAGGAAGGCATCACCCGGTACGTAATGGGAGAACACGGCTTCGACTACAACACGGAAGGTCTTGCTAACTACGGTTTGCTGCCGGACTTTCTGCAGGATTTGAAGAACGTCGGCTTTCCAAAGGAGGCCATGGACGAACTGTTCTCTTCGTCGGAATATTATATTCGGATGTGGGAGAAAGCCTGGAGAGTTTCGAACATCAGCGCAGGCTCGGCATTTGCTCCCTCTGAGCCGCCCGACTGCGATGTAGCGTGTCGTGGACTGTGCCCGGAGCGATCACGCGGCTGCGCACTCGTCCGGAAATAAGCACAGCGGAGGCACTCGCATCGGGCCTTTCAAAAATTGCCGCAGGACCGGAACAATTTTGGATCGCAGTCGGGCGGATCGACAGGGTACTCGGGTCCGGTTCCCTTCAGCCGATAGTTCAGGTAAAGCACCACCCGCCGGTACGCCTCCTGGGTTGCGCTATGCTCCGGCCCCATGAAATCCCCCGCGAGAACGGAGTGTGATGTCGTGCACAGCGCCGAGTGTTGCTCGCCGGATTCAATGATCAGCTCGCTGAAATGACCAGCCAGTAGCTTGTGTAGAGCGTCGAATCGGGTCGACTTGCTCTTGCCGTCGCCGCTAAATTTCAGGCCTAGCACGCGCATCTTGTCGCTCTTCAGTCTCAAGCAAACGGCATCCAGGTCCTTCTTGCTTACATCGATGCTCTTTGAAAAGAAGAAAGGGTTTGTGGGCTGACATAGTACTGCAGCTTTAACGTCGTCCACTTTGAGCAGCGCGAGCGGAAGCCCGCCTGTCAAACAATTCCCAATGATCCCTACGCCCTTACCACCGCATGATTTGTTGATCTCGGGGATGATGGCAGCCAACCAATTTGCAACAGCCGGCGTATGATGCGGCGTCACATAACTCAAGAAAAACGGCTCAAACGGCAAAAGGGTCTGCGTGAACAGGAAGCGATAAAAGTGCCGGTCGCAGGCGCTGCCGAAAAACAGCGGCACATAGACCTTGTAACCCTCTTTCACCAATCGAGCCGCCAAGTCGACGTCCGAGCCCGTCAGTCCCGGCTGTTCATGCAGCAGAAATAACGCGGGTCCTTCGCCCTTACAATAGAGCGGGTAAGACCTGCCGGCCCTACGAATGGGATCACCACCATCGAACTCTTGAATGCGGCATGGGGCGTCGGGTAGAGGCGCCCCGCATTTGGTCTTAGCTGCCTGGGCGACAGACGCCGTTAATCCCAGCAAGAATGCGCGTCGCGATCGTAGAGTCACAATGCGAATAAGTCTACACCGGGACGTTCGCCCGATGCAATGCACAGCCAGGCAACGCCGGCGGCCTTGCCGCCGGTCTAGAATAGGATACGTATGAGCGACAGCACGGCGGACCCAGCCGAACTGGGGCTGGAAACCGCTGGCGAGGATCTGCCGGCCTGGAAGAGGACCATCGGCACAACCGCCGCCCTACTGCTGTCCATCGTCTTTTTCGCATCCGGCTGCTGGAAACTCACCGAGCCCTTCCAGTGGGCCCAGGTCCTGACCGAGTTCCTCGTCCCCTCCAACCTCGCCCTGCCCTTCACCCTCGCACTGGGCGTCGGCGAAACGCTCTCCGCGGTCCTGATCCTGGTCCCGCGCTTCCGCCGATGGGGAAGCCTGCTCATCGCCCTGATGCTGGTCGCATTCATGGTGTACATCGGAGCGAATTACGGCGCCTTGGCCGGAAAAGAGTGCAGTTGTTTCCCGCTGGTAAAGCGCACCATCGGCCCCGGATTCTTCATTGGCGACACGCTGATGCTGCTGCTGGCCGCAATCGCCGGCTGGTGGGTCCGTCCGCCGGAGAACGTTCGCGCGGCGCTGGTGGTTCTGGGCGCGGTGCTGGTCTTCGCCGCCGCCTCCCTGGGCGTAAACGCCACCCGGCACAGTGGTCTTAAGGCCCCCGCCTCTATCACCATAGATGGAAAACCGTACTCGCTCGAACAAGGCGAGATTTTTCTCTTCTTCTACGATCCCGAATGCCTCCACTGCGATGCCGCCGCCCGCCGCATGTCGAAGCTCAATTGGAAAAACACCCGGGTGATCGCTATCCCAACGCACGACCCGCAATTCGCCGAATCCTTCCTGCGCGACACCGGCTTGCACGCTGCAACCTCGCTTGACACACTGTTGCTGCGTGGCACATTCAAATTCGTCGACCCGCCCTACGGTGTGGCCCTCGATCGGGGCCGCCAAAAGGCCACCATCGCCGCCTGGGATGACAGCGAACCAGCCGCCACGTTGCGCAGGATCGGCTACGTCGAATAACCTGACGATCCTGTAACCGCTTCCACCCACCTCGTAACACTACTATCCGGTCGCGGCTCTTGCTCAAGATTCGCTCCAGCCATCCGATACGTACGTTTAGGATGCCTATGAATACTTCATATTCCTTCGAACGCGGTAGATGTTTAGCCTGCGGCCGCATACTAGGACTCTTCCGCAAGCTCGTCAACAAGCACTTCTGCTGCAACGACCATGAGCAGCAGTACCTGGAGGAGATGAGGGCGCTCACCATTACGCGTCTACGCTGCGGTTTCGGGTTCGAATCCGCCGCCTCCCGCGACGTCAACGCTTGAGCCTTGTGGATGGTGGGCCTGCCCAATACGGCCTGTGGGCCCTTCTTGACTGGATCGCAACGCCCGAGTGGCTGCATCCAACAACACCGAACCCAGCCACGCAAAATCCTTCCGCTTGTATAGCCGCCGCATTTGAAAATCCCATCGTTTCCCAAACGCAGCCACTCGGCCCGCCCGCTCCTCAACCGGAATGCTGCCCAGCCCGCCAAGTTGCACCAGCGCTTCCACCAGCAAACTCTCGCTCCGGATCAGGCTGTACAAGCACCTGCGGCTGCTGGCCAGCCTCTTCACCGATTTCACGATCGCCCCCACCCGCTTCGGCAAATACTGATCCGCGAGTTCCGGCAAGCCCTCCGCGCGCAGCCGCGTCTCCACTTGCTCGAGGATCTCGATCAGGTTCGCCCGCACGCTGCGGAACAACCGCCGGGTCATCTTCGGATTCAAAACATCGTACGTAAGCTCGGTCTTCGTCCTGGCATGAAACGGCCGGCTGGCCTGATAAACCAGCATCGGATACGCCTTCCGCACATCCTCGAATCTCTTCGAGTCGGCGAAATACACCTTCGGAAGACGCTCTCGCAGGGTGATCTGAACCGCCACCGATATCGCCCCGAACGCCGGAAGAAACGCGGGGCTCGATTCGGCCGGCGCCGACAGCCAGCAAGCGTCAGGCTTTGGAAAATGGATTCTACGAATATTAGCCCGCATCGCACACCCGCCAAGTCTGCTTGGAGTATACAAACGGCCCCCAAGATTTCGGCCACATTCGCGCCGCTCCCATCGCCCGCGCATGCCTGCAACAAATACGAAAGACTGGAGATGCCGCGGCCCGCGATTTTTTTTCCTTGCTTGTGACTCGCCTGATACCATGGAGCCATGACGCGACGCAGCTTCATCCCCACCATGGCCGCCGCCGGCCGAGTCGCCTCCGCCTATCAGGATGAAAACAAGCCCATCGAGCGCAAAGGACGCCTTAAACAATCCGTCACCAACGGCGTCTTCCCGCGCGGCAGGTCCTTGGACGAAAACGCTCGCGACGCCGCCCGCCTCGGCGCCAAAGGCTACGACCTGATCGGCCCCAAGGACTGGCCGACCCTCAAGAAATACGGCCTCGTCCCCGCCATGATTCCCGGCTTCGGCGGCACCATCCCCGACGCGCTCAATCGCAAAGAAAACCATGCCGCCATCGAAAAACTGATGCACGAAGGCATCGACCTGTGCGCCAAAGAAGGCGCTCCCAACCTGATCACCTTCTCCGGCAACCGCCGCGGCATGTCCGACGCTGAGGGCGCCGACAACTGCGTGCTCTTCCTGAACAAGGTGAAGGCCCACGCCGAGGACAAAGGCGTCACCATTTGCGTGGAACTGCTCAACAGCAAAGTGAACCACAAGGATTACATGTGCGATCACGCCGTCTGGGGCGTCGACGTGATGAAGCGCGTCAATTCGCCGCGCGTGAAGCTGCTCTACGACATTTATCACATGCAAATCATGGACGGCGATATCGTCCGCTCCATCCGCGACAATATCCAATACATCGCGCACTTCCACACCGGCGGCGTCCCCGGCCGCCACGAGATCGACGCCACGCAGGAATTGAATTACCACTTCGTCGCGCAGGCCATCGCGGACGCCGGATTCACAGGCTTCATCGCACACGAATACTCGCCCGCCCCCGGGCGCGACGCGCTGAAGTCGCTCGACCAGGCCATGCAAATCGTCGACGTATAACCAATGTGGGACAGGGCCATGCCCCATAGAGCGCTAACTTAGTACTCGATCTCGCAAATACGGTCACGTATTCCGCGTGGCGCAGGCTCTCAGCCTGCCGACTCGACACTCGTGTCGAGTCTTGTGCTTGGCCGAGGCAAGAAGCGTCGAGACGAGTCTCGACGCGGCAGCCTAAGAGGCTGCGCCACAGGCGCGAATACGTTACCGACCTTCTGAAATGGTGTACTTATGGGGCCATGCCCTGTCGAGTCCTGCTATCTTGATCCTTGCGCCGGCAACTCCTCATCGTCGCGCTATTCGTGTTGGCCCTGCGAATCCCCTTCCTGAACCAGGCCGTCCAGGGCGACGACGTCAATTATCTCTACGCCGCCGAGCACGCGCAGATCGATCCGCTGCATCCTACGCATGCCCGCTACGTGTTCCTCGGCCAAACCTGGGACATGCGCGGCCATCCCCATCCGCCGCTGAACGCATGGTACTTGGCGCTGCTGCTCGCGATTTTCAAAAATGTCTCCGAGGTCCCGTTCCACGCAGCCTACCTGCCGTTCTCGCTCCTCGCCGCGTTCAGCGCGCTTTCGCTGGCCCGCCGCTTCAGCCCAAATCCGCTCGGCGCCACGCTGCTGTTCCTCGCAACGCCCGCCTTCGTCGTCAACGGCACTTCACTCGAAGCCGACCTGCCGTTCACCGCCTGCTGGCTGCTCGCGATCGCGCTGTTTGTCCCCGCCGTGGATCAGCGCTCCACCCGCTTGCTCGCCGCATCCTGCATCGCGATGGCGCTGGCCGCGCTTTTCGCGTACCAGGCCGTCCTGCTCGTTCCCATCCTGCTCATTTACGGCCGCAAGTGGCGACTCTCCTGGATCGCAACGCTCGCCGCCCCTGTGACGCTCCTCGCCTGGCAACTCTACGAACGCCTCACCAGCGGCGCGCTCCCGGCGAGCGTACTCGCAGGCTACATGCAGTCCAATGGACTCCAGGCGCTCGACCAGAAACTGAAGAGCGCTGTCGCCCTCGCCGGACACCTCGCCTGGATTGTCTTCCCCGGCTTCTGGCTACCGCCGCTCCTTACGATTCCCGCCGCCATCGGCGCTACGTTCTACGACGCCAATCCGCTCTTCTGGGGCTCGATCGCCGTTGGCATCGGCATCCTGATCTGGTGCGCGCGCAACTGGCGCGATTTCCTCGCCCAGTGGATCCTGATCTTCTTCTCAGGCGCGCTGATCGTCTTCTTCGCCGGCTCCGCGCGCTACCTGCTGCCCATCGCGCTGCCCGTCGCGATCCTCGCCGTCCGCCGCGCGCGGCCGCCCTGGCTCGAAATCGGCATCGGCTGCAGCCTCACGCTCAGCCTCGCTCTCGCCATCGTCAACTATCAGCATTGGGACGGTTACCGCCGCATCGCGCGCTCCCTCCAGCAGGACGTCGCGTCGAAGCGCGTCTGGATCAACGGCGAGTGGGGACTCCGCTACTACTTCGAATCCGAAGGCGCGCTGCCGCTATTGCAGGCCCAGGCCGTCCATCCCGGCGAGATGGTTGTTTCGAGCCGCCTCGGACTCCCTTTGCCATTCACTACCGGCGGCGGCTTGCTGGTCCCCGCTGCTCAGCGAACCATCACGTCGCCGATCCCGGTTCGCATCGTCTCCTTGCATGGCCACTCCGCGTATTCCACCACGGCCTTTGGACTACGGCCCTTCGATCTCTCGCTCGCCGCAATCGACGAAGTGCGCGCCGAAACGGTAGTCGAGCACAAACCCACGCTCAGCGCCCTCCCCATGAACGCACCCGAAGCCGAACAGCAGATCGCGAGCGGCATCTATCAACTCGAGAACAACCAGTGGCGCTGGATGAGCGGCGCCGGCGTCGTTCTGCTGAAGACTCCCGTGCAGCCCGCCGTGCTGGTAGTTCGCTTCTACATACCGGACCAAGCCCCGGCGCGACGCATCACTGTCGATCTCAACGACCAGCGCATCGCATCGCAAACCTACGCCGCACCCGGCAGCTACACACTCGCGAGCGCCCCAATCAAAGCGGAAGGCGACAGCGCCCGCGTGACCATCACGGTCGACAAAACGTTCTCCACCGCGGGCGATCCGCGCCAGCTAGGCGTCATCCTGACCGAGGTAGCGTTCGCGAACCCTTGATTACTTGACGGCATCTATCCTTCCGATTCTCAACGTCCTGCTCGGTCCGGCGCCCGGGCGACATCCTGAACGTAGATCGTCGGGACGCGATTGCGTCCGATTATCAATTCCTCAGGGAGGAATCGGATTCAGCGACTCCCGCGCTTACGCCGTGCAGGCATCGTTAACAACAAAGCCCGCAGCACGGTGTTCACGGATTCGGCATTCTGAAAAACCCCTGCCACATCGGGATCCAGCAAGACGGCCACGCATCCCGGGCGGACCCGGTTGGCGAACCGGTTGGGCTTGGCCTTCGTGTAATCAAACCGGTACTCGGGCTGAAGTCCGTTGGATCGGCTCGTTTTCGACTTAGGGCGTCGTGTGCTCTTCATAGTCGTGCTGTTCCTTCCTGGTCGAGCGGCGAGCGCTGATGATCCGGACCCGGCCTTCCAGCTCGGTGAAACACACCAGCAGGAGCCCCTTTGCCTGCGAATGGCCAATGATGATCTCGCGCTGCTCGTCCGTGGAGTGATCGTCGTCCGCAAAAATCCGCGCTAGTGGATCGCCGAACACCGAGGTTGCCTCGGAAAAGGTGATACCGTGTTTTACCAGATTCGCTCGATCTTTGCGTCGGTCCCATTCGAACACCAGATCCATTGCGTCTCTCTATAGAATAGCCAGCTTCGCGATCCTCTGATACCGGCACGGATCTGCTCCTCGTCACGAGCAACGCCGAATCTTCCAATTCTCCCGATGACAACTTTCGCAAATATCGTTATCTCGCCCACCCAAAACGACTTAGATCCTATTTCCGGTCACACCGACTGCGGCACCCGCACCCGCGTCCCCTACCATTGAACTGGACCTGCTCAGCGCTCTTTGACATCCGCATACCGGCTTGGCTTTGTTTTGCGAATTAGCCAAACCAGCGTGACGCCAGCAACCGTTTCTGCCGTCACGCGAAGCCCTGTTCGCAATATATCTCCCAACAAAACAACAACATAGCGCGCGACACCACTCATGATCGACAACTGCACACTTGACGCTGATTAGTTCATACGTATAATTAAAACATACGTATGACTACCAAAGACCGTATCCTCGACGCGGCCGAACGGCTCTTCGCCCATCACGGCATCGAGGCGACTTCGCTCCGCGCCATCACCGCCGAAGCCGGCGTCAACCTCGCTGCAGTCAATTACCACTTCCAATCGAAAGAAGCGCTGCTGCACGCGGTGATCGCCCGGCGTCTGGATCCGTTGAATCAGGCGCGCCTCGCGATGCTCGACGCCTGCGAAGCCGCCGCCGGCGATGGGCCGCTTCCTGTCCACCAGGTGCTCGACGCCTTCCTCCGCCCGGTATTCGAAATGCTCGAAGGTCCGGCGAGAGAATTCACACCCATCATGAGCCGGCTCTTCACCGAATCGAGCGAACTCACGAAAAAAGTTTTCGACAGACATCTCGCGCACGTCGCCCAGCGTTTCCTGCGAGCGTTCCACCGCGCCCTTCCGGATCTGCCCCACGTCGAACTGCTGTGGCGCTTGCAATTCACCATGGGCGCGGTGGCGCATACCATAGGAGGCGCGAAATTGCTTCAAGTCCTTTCGAACGGCCAGTGCGATCCGACCGACGCCGGCGCGACCATCCGCCGCATGGAGGCTTTCCTGCTCCCCGCACTCACGGCGCCGGCGCCCACGGAGGTGCACCATGCTTCGCGTTAGGCTCACCTTGCTGCTGGCTTCCACTGCCTTCGCGCAATCCCCGCTGCAACTCAGCTTGAAACAAGCCGTCGACATCGCCCTCGCTCCCGACGGCAGCACGCGCGTCAAACTCGCCGAAGAGGCCATCCAGCAATCCGAATCGCGCGCCGCGCAGTCCCGAGCCGCACTGCTTCCCAACATCGACGGCTCCATTTCGGATCAAAACCTCACGCGCAACCTCAAGGCTTTCGGCATCCAGTTCCCCAGCCTCCCGATTCCCGGCTTCAGTTTTCCAGCGGTCGTTGGACCCTTCGACGTTTTCGACGCCCGCGCCACCGCAACGCAAACCATCTTCGACTTCAGTTCTATTCGCCGTTATCAGGCGTCCAAAATCGCCGTCGAAGCATCCAAGGCGGACAACCAGGGCACGCGCGACCAGGTAACGGACCAAGTGGCGCACGCATACCTCGCCGCGCTGCGCGCCCAAACGTCGCTTGAAACCGCGCGCGCGAACGTCGAGCTGTCCGAAGCGCTGCTCAAGCTGGCGCGATCCCAGAAAGACGCGGGCACCGGTACCGGTATCGAAATCACGCGCGCCGACGTTCAGTTGTCCAACGACCGCCAGCGCCTGCTCGTCGCGGAAAATGAAGTGGAGCGAGCGCATCTCCAATTGTTGAAGATCATCGGCTTAAAGCTCGAGAATCCAGTCGAGCTGACCGACAGACTCGCCTACACTCCGACCGATTCGCCGGATGTCGCGCAGGCGCTCAACACCGCGCGCGAAAATCGCTCCGAACTCAAAGCCCAGCAGTGCCGCGAGCAGAGCGCAAAACTCAACTACAGCGCCACGAAGTTCGAGCGCCTGCCGTCGCTCGCAGGCTTCGCCGATTACGGAACCATCGGTACAAGTATTAACAACGCCGTTCCAACGCGCACCTACGGAGCATCGCTCAGAATTCCGGTTTTCGACGGCGGCCGCCGCGATGCGCGGCGCGCCGAAAGCGCCTCGCTCTATCGCCAGGAAAAGATCCGCACCGGCGATCTGCGCGATCAGATCGAGCTGGATGTGCGGCTGGCGCTCAACAGCCTGCGCTCCGCCGACGCCCAGGTGAAAGCCGCCGAAGAAGGACTGAAGCTCGCGCAAGACGAACTGGCCCAGGCGCAGCGCCGCTATAAGGCCGGCGTCACCAACAGCATCGAAGTCACGGATGCGCAGACTCGACTTCAGCGCGCGCTCGACAATCGCATCAGCGCGCTCTACAACTACAACGTCGCTCGCGTCGATCTCGCGGCGGCCACTGGAACCATTCAGAGCATGATCCATTAGGACCAACATGAAACGCAAAATCGTTATCCCCATTCTCTTGCTCGTCATCCTCGCCGCCGTCGCCGGAGTGCTGTGGTCGGGCCGGCTCTTTCGCCCGCGCGACAATCGCCTCACCGTCTCCGGCAACATCGAGCTGACCCAGGTGGACATTTCCTTCAAAGTTCCCGGAAAGCTGGTGGAGCTGAACGTCAGCGAAGGCGCGTCCGTGAAAAAGGGCGACGTCATTGCGCGCATCGATCGCGTTCAAATGGAGCGGCAGCGCGATCGCGACCAGGCGGGCGTTACCGCCGCCGAATCGCAGCTTCAACAAATGCGGACCTCCATCCAATGGCAGCGCGAGACGCTCGAGAACGACATTGCTCTGCGCCAGGCTGAAATACGCTCGGCCCAGGCGCATCTCGACGAATTGCTGGCCGGGTCGCGCCCGCAAGAAATTCAGCAGGCGCGCGCCGCCGTCGCCGACGTCAAAGCCCAGCACGACGACGCACAGCGCGATTGGGAACGCGCGCAAGAGCTTTTCAAGCGCGACGACATTTCGAAAGCACAGTACGACCAATTCCACATGCGGGAACAAAGCACCGCCGCAGCCTTGCATCAGGCCGAAGAGCGCCTCGCGATCGTCGTCGAAGGACCGCGCAAGGAAGAGATCGAATCCGCCCGCGCTCAGGTTGCCCGTGCGCAAGCCGCGCTGCGCGTCAGCGAAGCCAACCGGCTGGAGCTCAGGCGCAGAGAAGAACAACTGGTCGCCAACCACGCCGATATTTCCCGCGCTCGCGCACAAGTGGCCATCACCGACACACAGATGAACGATACCGTGGTCACTTCTCCGGTCGACGGCGTGGTGCTCGTGAAATCCGCCGAATTGGGCGAGGTGCTCGCAGCCGGAACAACCGTCGTTACTATCGGCGACATCGATCACCCCTGGCTGCGTGGATATATCAACGAGCGCGACCTCGGACGTATCAAACTCGGCGGCGCCGCCAGCCTCGCCACCGATTCGTTCCCCGGTAAAACTTATCCAGGCCGCATCTCCTTCATCGCGTCCGAAGCCGAATTCACTCCCAAGCAGATCCAGACCAAAGAGGAACGGGTGAAACTTGTCTACCGCATCAAGATCGACGTCGACAATCCGCGAAGGGAACTCAAATCCAACATGCCGGTGGACGCGGAGATCCAAACCAATTGACCCCCTCATCAAGCGAAGCCCCGATAATTCGCGCCGTCAACCTGACGCGCCGCTTCGAGGCGCTGACCGCCGTCGACCGCCTGAATCTCGAAGTTTCAACCGGCGAGATTTTCGGCCTGGTCGGCCCGGACGGCGCGGGCAAAACCAGTACGCTGCGCCTGCTCTGCGGCCTGATGGACCCGAGCGATGGCGAGGCCTGGGTCGCCGGCCACAACGTCGCGCGCGAGCCGGACGCCGTCAAGGATCAGATCGGTTACATGGCGCAACGCTTCGGCCTCTACGGCGACCTCACTGTCGACGAAAACATGAGTTTCTACGCCGACCTGTTCGGCCTCTCCAAGTCCGACCGCGCCAGCTTGCTGCCGCAATTGCTCCACATGACGCGCATGGCGCCGTTCCGCTCGCGGCAGGCCGCCAAGCTATCCGGCGGCATGAAACAAAAGCTGGCGCTCATGTGCACCCTGCTGCATCACCCGCGCATCCTGTTCCTGGATGAGCCGACCAACGGCGTCGATCCTGTGTCGCGGCGCGATTTCTGGGCCATTCTCTACCAATTGGTCCGCGACGGCCTCACCGTCTTCGTCACCACGGCGTACCTGGATGAAGCCGAGCGCTGCAATCGCGTCGGCCTGATGCATGCCGGCCGCCTGATTCGCTGCGAATCGCCGCAAGACATCAGGCATGCTTTGAAGGAGATTTGCTACGAGGTTCGGACGGCCGATATGCGAGCCGCCCGCGAGTTTCTTCGCTCCCAGCCGGGCGTGGCGAGCGTAGAGCCTGCCGGAGGAAAGTTGCACTTATTCCTATCGCCTGGCGCCTCGGTCGACACACTCAAAGACCACGTGGCTGGCGAATTCCGCCAGATCGAGCCCACACTCGAAGACGTCTTCATCGCCCTGATAAGGAGAGAGGAGCAGCAGCATGCCCGATGATGCCGTCCAAACCCACGAACTGGTAAAACAATTCGGCGATTTTGTCGCCGTCGATCATGTGAATCTCGACGTCGCCCGCGGCGAGATCTTCGGATTCCTCGGCCCCAACGGCGCCGGAAAGTCCACCACCATCCGCATGCTCTGCGGCCTGCTCACGCCCACCGGCGGAAGCGCCTCCGTGGGCGGCCTGGACGTCGCCACGCAATCCGAGGCCGTCAAACAAAACATCGGTTACATGTCCCAGAAGTTTTCCCTTTACGACGACCTCAGCGTGGAAGAGAACATCGACTTTTTCAGCGGCATCTACGGGGTCGCGCGCGAACGCCGCGCCGAGCGAAAGGATTATGTGCTGCGCATGGCCGGCCTGGAACAGCGCCGCGATACTCTCACGCGCCTGCTATCCGGCGGATGGAAGCAGCGCCTGGCGCTCGGTTGCGCGATTCTGCACGAACCACCCATCCTTTTTCTCGACGAGCCCACTTCCGGTGTCGACCCCATCGCGCGCCGCACCTTCTGGGATCTGATCTACGAGCTTTCCGCCGCCGGCAACACTATTTTCGTCAGCACACACTACATGGACGAAGCCGAATATTGCCACCGCCTGGCGCTCATGTATCGCGGCCGCGTGATCGCGCTGGGAACGCCCGAAGAATTGAAGCACTCGCTCGAACCGGCGCAAGCCTCCATGGAAGACGTATTCGTGGCCATGATCGAAAACGAAGAGAAACTGAGCCGCGACCGGAAGGGAGCGATCCCATGAACTTCCGCCGCCTCAAAGCCGTAACCAAAAAAGAACTGCTCCACATCGTCCGCGACGTGCGCAGCCTCATCCTAGCCCTGGCACTGCCTCTAGTAATGCTTCTGCTCTTCGGCTATGCCTTAACCCTGGACGTCGATCGCATTCCAACCTACGTCTATGATCTGGACCGCACTCCCCAGAGCCGCGAGCTCATCGATCAATTTCGCGGATCGCGGTATTTCCAGATTCTCGGCGTGGCGGACAATTACGCCGCGATCGAGCACGCCGTCGACAAGAACACCATCCTGCTCGGCATCGTCGTGCCCCGCGACTACTCGCGTAGTCTCCTCGCCGGCAAGCACGCCGATGTCCAGCTTCTCCTCGATGGCAGCGATTCTAACACCGCCTCCATCGCGCTCGGCTACGCGCAGGTTCTGATCCAGGCGTATGCGACCAGGTTGCGTTCTGATGCCCTGGTGCGCAGGGGCGGCCAGCCGCTTCGCGTTCCCGTGGATCCGCGCATCCGCGTCTGGTACAACAGCGATCTCAAATCCAAGAATTTCATCGTGCCTGGACTGATCGCCGTCACCATGATGATCATCGCCGCCATGCTCAGCTCGCTCACCATCGCGCGCGAGTGGGAGAACGGCACCATGGAACAGTTACTCTCCACTCCGGTGCGGCCGCGCGAGCTGGTGCTCGGAAAACTGCTGGCCTATTTCGCCATCGGCATCCTGGACATGCTCATCTCCTTGCTCGTTGGTATTTTCATTTTTCAAGTGCCCTTCCGCGGCAGCGTCTGGTTTCTCTTCTTTACCAGTTGCCTGTTCCTCTTTGGAGCGCTGTGCTGGGGCATCTTCATTTCGGCGTCGGCGCGCACGCAGTTGGCCGCCTATCAGATGGGGATGCTCAGCTCGTTCCTGCCCGCGTACTTGCTGTCGGGCTTCGTTTACTCCATCCGCAACATGCCCGTCGTGATTCAGATCATCAGCTATGTCGTGCCCGCGCGCTATTTCGTCAACATCCTGAACGGAGTGTTTTTGCGCGGAGTCGGATTCCGCTTCTTGTGGGTGGAGGTGGCCATGCTGATCGGCTACGCGTTTCTGGTGTTTCTGCTTGCGTCGCGGAGAATGCGTCAAAAGGTGGCATAAGAGGTAGCACAGGCTTTTAGCCTGTGTCGTTCCCGGAAAGGTGACAATGACATGCGAGAGCGGTTGATCGTAATTATTCGAAAAGAATTCCGGCAGGCATTCCGCGAGCCGCGCATGCGGTTCCTGCTCTTCCTGCCACCGATTCTACAGTTGCTGATCTTCGGCTACGCCGTGAACCTGGACGTGGAGCACAGCCGCATGGCGTGGATGGACCGCGATAACACGCCCCGGAGCCGCGAGCTTCTGTCGGCATTCCAGGGCGCCGGACGGTTCGACATCATCGCCACGCCGTCCAGCGACCGCGAAGTGCAGGATCTGCTCGATTCCGGCAAAGCCGAGGTCGTGGTGCGCGTGCTGCCCGGCTTCGAGCGCGACATCCAGCGCGGCCGCACCACATCCGTTCAAATCTTGATCAACGGATCCAACTCCAACACCGCATCCATTGTCTCGGGATTCGCCGGTTCCATCGTCGCGCGCTTCGCCTCCCAGGCGATGGAGGATCAAAATCGAAATCGCTTGAAAGCCCGCATGGCGCCCGCCCCCGTTTATTCCGGCATTCCCCAATTGGTGATGCAGAATCGCGTATGGTTCAATCCCGATCTGCGCAGCCGCAACTACTTCGTCCCCGGAATCGTGGTCAATATCATCATGCAGGTTACGTTGATGCTGACTGCGATGGCGATCGTCCGGGAAAAGGAAATCGGCACCATGGAGCAGTTGATGGTGACGCCCATCCGTCCGGTCGAGCTGATGCTCGGTAAGACCGTGCCGTTCGCCCTTGTGGGTTTGGTGGATACGATCCTGATCGTGACGGCCGCGGTTCTGTTCTTCCATGTGCCGTTCCGCGGCAGCCTGGTGTTACTCTTCGCCAGCGGCGCCATCTTCCTGATGACATCGCTCGGCGCGGGCCTGTTCATTTCCACCATCTCCCGCACGCAGCAACAGGCCATGATCACGGCTTTCCTGTTCTTCATGCCTTTCTTCCTGCTGAGCGGTTTCATGTTCCCGATTCGCAACATGCCTTTGCCGATCCAGTATCTGACGCTGCTGAATCCGGTGCGTTACTTCATCGAGATCGCGCGCGGGCTGTTCCTGAAAGGCAGTGGAATTTCCGTATTGTGGCCGCAGATGCTGGTTCTGGCCGTGTTCGGCTTTGTGATCTTGTCATTGAGCGCGCTGCGCTTCCGCAAACGGCTGGATTAGAAATTGCCTTTCAACTGGCGCGAATATCACGCTGCAACCAAGCATTCTCCGGAGTCCCTCCGGCGGAGCCGGCATTTCCTGGATTGGGCGAATATGCCGGACCCGTTCCGCAACTACGAGGGCGTCCCGGCTATCGATCTGCCGGCCGATCCGCCGCCGCCGGCGATTCCGGCTCTCGACGTACTAGCGGGCGAGCTTGGCGCGGATAAGTCGCCGGACTGGATTGCTTTTCTTTCCAGGCTGCTGTTCTACTCGGGTTCCATCAGCGCCGCGAAGCAGGCCCAGTCCGGCCAGCGCTACGCCTTGCGCGTGAATCCGTCGTCCGGAAATCTGCACCCCACCGAGTTTCATTTCGCGTGCCCTAGCGGGCTTTATCATTACCGCGTCTCGTCGCACATGCTCGAGCAGCGCGCGGAGGGAAACTACGGCCAGTTGCAGTTCTTGCTCACGAGCATCGTCTGGCGCGAGGCCTGGAAGTATCAGAGCCGCGCGTATCGCTACTGCCTGCTCGACATCGGCCACGCCTGGCAGGCATTGGCGCTGGCCGCTCGCGCCATCGGATGCCAGGCGCACGCCACAGGCAACTTCGACGCCGAGCAGTATCGGCTAGCCGAGGATGAGTGGCCGATGCTGCGAATCGATATTCACGGCGCACCCAAGTTCCCGGTGGCACAAAAACAACAGTGGTACGGCGGTGTTCCCAACCAGCTCTCCGACGAAGTGATCCGTTACCCGCTAATCGAAGCAATCCACTCCGCCACTCAAAACCAACTCGTGACCAACCAACTCGTGACCAACCGAGCCGCGACCGGGAGGGAGCGCTACCACAACTCGCCATCCTTCGCCGAAATCGTCCGCCGCCGCCGCTCGGCCCTGGACTTCGAAGGCGGAAGCAGATCAATCAGCCTAGAGCAACTTCAAACTCTTCTCGATCTCGCGACACGCCAGCTCGACTCTATCCAGCTCTATCTCTACGTGCATCGCGTCCACGATCTGGCTCCCGGCCTCTACCGCTACTGGCCCGAAGACGCCCAACTCGAGCCGCTAAAGTTAGGCGACCAGCGCCTGACCGCCGCAGCACTCAGCCTAGGCCAGGATCTCGCAGGCAACTCCTGCGTCACATTTTCAATGATCGGCGACCTGAATCGCGGTTATCGTAATGTTCACTTCGAGGCTGGCGCCATCGGACAGCGGCTCTATCTTGCCGCCGAAGCGCTCGGGTTTCAATCCACGGGCATCGGCGCATTCTATGACGACGACGTGCATGAGTACTTGGGCATCGCTCGCGATGACGGCCGGCAAGTGGTCTATCACTTTGCGTGCGGCCACGCAGTGGAGGACGACCGCTTGGTTGCCAAGGACCGCGAGTTACTCGAACTGAATTGATTCGACCTGTATTGGCCGGTGGGCGGTTGTCTCCGCGACAAGCTCATCCACCTGCCGCAAAACTCGCTCGGGCGCCATCAAATCGAAGTGATCCGCGTTCGGCACGACGGTAACCGCAGCCTCCGGGAACTCCTCTCCGAGAATGCCACTATCGAGATTCTCAAGTTTGAGCCGCGCGAGGCTTGCCAGCAGACTCGAAGTTTCGGAGAACACCAGCCTGAGGACTTTCACCCGCTTGCGCGCACCCCTGTACCATCGCGCGAAGACTTCGAATCCCGACGACTCGCTGAACGGACGCACGATGTCGGCCGCGGTTCGTTGCAATATACCAATGTCGCCGCGGAATTTTCGCAGAACCCTCACCAGGTACTCATGAATGTTGACCCAGTCGTCGAGCGAAGACGCTTTATCGCTGATCCGGCGCAGCTCGGCAACCGACATATCCGGCCGATCGGGCGTAAGGCTCGCAAGCACCTGCGATACGAAACACGTATCCAGGCTTAAATTGCCCTCCAGCGATAGGAACCCATCCACCCGAGGTGTCGGCTCATCGGCCGGCGCCAGCAGCAGCTCGAACCCCATGTCGGCCCCAAGCGAGAATCCGACCATGATGATCCTGGACGGCCGGAGCCGCTCGACAACATCTCGTAGCCACTCACGCAGGATCACAACGTGATCCGCAAGCGACAGTGAGATGCGCGTGCGGCGGCCCGGCTCACAGCCGAACAGCGTCGGGCTCAGCCCGCGATACGGCAAGCGTTCCAGAATTGCCCCAAAATCTCCGTGATCGAGACCCAGTCCATGCAGGAAGAATACCAACACATCCGATGGCGCTTGGTTATCCACATAGTGCAGGTAATCGCCGATAATGCGCGGATCGAGGGTAGCTCGATTCAGCTTGCGGCACACGCGTTCGGTAAGCGAGAATCGAAGTTCGGTCAGTTGATTTGCAGTTTTCCCGCTTGCCGAAGCCCTCGGTTCCTCCGCTCGAACCGTCTCGATCTCCTCCAGCAACTCGGTGGCGCTCTGCCATCGATCGCTCGGCCGTTTCTCCAGGCATTTCATCACCGCATTCGCTAGCCGTGCCGGAATCGACGGCCGCCGCTTTATGATTGAATCCGGCGCAGAGGCCAGATGCGCCGCCATCATCTGCTGTGCGCTCTCTGCATGAAACGGCAAGTGTCCCGTCAGCGTCTCGTACGCCAGCACTCCGACCGCATAGATGTCGGCTCGATGATCGGCTACACGGCCGCCGACTTGCTCCGGCGCCATATAGGCTGGGGTGCCGACGATCGTTCCCACCGCTGTAATGAGACTGGTGACCGCAGTTGAGCTGGACGCCTCGCCGAGCGCCTTCGCCACACCGAAGTCCATCACCAGCGCGTGTCGATCGCTCAAGAGTACATTTTCGGGCTTGATATCACGGTGGACCACGCCCCGCGCGTGTGCGTATGCGAGCGCGTCCAGCACGTGGTGCAGAATGCGGATACTTTCGTTCACAGCCAACTCGCCCGACCGCGACAGCCGGTCGCGCAGAGTCTCACCCTCGATGTACGGCATCACGTAGAACAACACCCCGCCCGATTCCCCGGAATCGATCAGTGGCAGGATGTGAGGGTGTGTGAGTTGTGCTGCGATCCGAACCTCGCGCAGAAAACGGTCGGCGCCAGTGACGGGACAAACGTCCGGTCTCAGCACCTTGATCGCCACCAGCCGATCGTGTGGCAAGTCGCGCGCCGCGTAAACGGTCGCCATGCCACCTGTGCCCAACTCGCGCTCCAGGCGGTACCGCTCGGGAAGTGCAACGGCAATTTGTTCGTTCATCCAGCCCGCCGGAACATCTGAATTGCAAATCCAGTTACTCGAACTGAATTGACTCCACCTGTATGACTTCGTCTTTCAACGTGCCGCTCACCTTGGCCTTCAGGTCTTTCTCTTTGCCGGTCGCTTTGAGCGCCGCCAGCGCCTTGGCGTTTCCACGTTCGTCGAACTTGATGAACTTGCCGTCCGCGAGTACGATGCCGAACCCGCTCTTAGCGCAGTTGAGCGCGCAATCCTTGGTGTGGCTGGCCAGGTCGTTGTTCTTGCACATCACGTCCACTACGGTGCCGCTCCAGGTCTCGGCCAGCGCCAGAACGGAGGAGAGCGCGAATCCGGCTATCAGTTTTTTCATGTTTTCAGTGTGCTACACGGGAGCCGGCCCGCGCAAGCCTTCGGAAAATGAAACTGGCCGCAAAAATGCGTGGTGTTCTCCCCCTTGATTCAAGCTGAGAAGGTGATTATACTGGCTTTTTTCGCACTGAAGTATCGGCATGACACCGAGAGAAGATTTCGATCCGCTGGCCCCGCAACGCGAGGCCGCGATATTCTACGGCCTTTTTCTGCGCGGCCATTCCCCCGAGACCTTGCGGCGCGACATCGACGTGCCCAAGACACTGCTTGAAAAGTGGCGCAACCCGCGGCGTTATGAATCCGGCTTCCGCAACGCCCTCAATCGTGTGTATCACTACCGGAAACAGGTTCTCGCGATTTTCGATGAGCTGGTGCACAACGAGAAAAACCGCCTGCGCATCCAATAGCCCGCCCGCATTTGCCCTTACACTAAGAGAAAGATGAAACATAACCACGCTCCGTCCGCACCTGCAGCAGAAGTGCAGGAAGACATCAAGACGCGCATCCTGTCAAATCCCACGCGCCCGTTCGATCCGATCGGCGCATCGAGCGCCTCGGAAATCCTCACGCGCATGCAAGCCACGGCGTTTCAGGGCAAGCAGCTCGGCTTGGCGTTCGAGGTCTGGAAGAAAATGCTGGGCGATCGCTGCACCATAATGATGGGGATGTCCGGCGCGATGGTTCCGGCCGGCATGCGCAAGCTGGTGGTGCGCATGATCGAGAACCGGCTGATCGACTGCCTGGTCTCCACCGGCGCCAACTTCTTTCACGATCTGCACGAGACGCTGGGCAATTTTCACTATCAGGGCTCGCACATGACCGACGACGTGCTGCTGGCCGAGAATCTGATCGACCGCATGTACGACGTGCTGGCCGACGAAGCCAAGTTCCGCGAGCACGATCAGTGGATCGGCCGCTTCGCAGCCGCGCTCGATCAATCGCGGCCCTACACGACCCGCGAATTCCTGCAACTGCTGGGACTCGAGCTGGCGAAGCATTCCAAAGAAGACGGAATCGTTTCGGCGGCGGCCAAGGCGGGCATTCCGCTGTACTGCCCGGCGGTGGCGGACAGTTCCATCGGAATCGGCATCGCGGCGAATCGCTACGCCGGCGGAAACCGGTTCACGTTCGACGTGATCGGCGACGTTGTGGAGACCGCTCGCATCGCCGCGGAATCCAAGAACACTGGCGTGATTTATTTCGGCGGCGGAACCCCGAAAAACTTTGTGCAGCAAACCGAGGTGACGGCCATCATCATGAACAGCGGTGTTACCGGCCACAAGTACGCCATCCAATGCGTGACCGACGCGGCGCATTGGGGAGGGCTCTCGGGCTGCACGTTCGAAGAGGCGCAGAGCTGGGGAAAGATCGCGACGGACGCCGAGATGGTGACGTGCCATTCGGATTCGACCATCGCCATGCCGATTCTCGTTTCGGCGCTGCTTGAGCAGCGCGAACTCGTGGCCAATCGCCACCGGCCCAGCTTCACGATGGGCCGCGAGCTGGGAGTTTCGGCATGACGCGCATTCCGGTTTACCAGGTGGATGCATTTGCCAGCCGGGTGTTCTCCGGCAATCCGGCGGCCGTGTGCCCGCTCGAACAATGGCTGCCCGACGAGCAGATGCAGGCGATCGCCGGCGAGAACAATCTCTCCGAAACGGCGTTCTTTGTGCGCGATGGGGACGGTTTCCGGTTGCGGTGGTTCACGCCGAACGTGGAGATCGATCTGTGCGGCCACGCGACCTTGGCTTCGGCGTTCATCATCTTTAACGAGCTCGATCCTTCCGCGAACTCCGTCCGGTTCGAGACCAAGAGCGGCACGCTGGTAGTGACGCGCGCGGGCGACCTGCTTTCACTCGACTTCCCGGCCCGTCCGCCCGCCGCGTGCGACGTGGATCCACAGCTTCTTCCGGCGCTGGGCGGCCGGCCGCAAACGATCCTGGCGGCGCGCGACTATCTGGCGATCTACGGATCGGAGGAGGAAGTCCGCGGACTCCGGCCGGACATGCAGATGCTCGCGAAAGTGAACCGGTTCGCCGTGATCGTCACTGCGCCCGGCAAGGAATTCGATTTCGTCTCGCGCTTCTTCGCGCCCGCCAAAGGAGTCCCGGAAGATCCGGTGACCGGCTCGGCGCATTGCACGCTGATTCCATACTGGTCGAATCGGCTGGGCAAGAAACAACTGCACGCATATCAGGCTTCGACGCGCGGTGGCGAGCTATGGTGCGAGGACCGCGGCGAACGCGTGAGCATGAGCGGCAAAGCGGTGCAGTTCCTGCAGGGTACGATCTGCTTGTAGTATCAGGATTTCGGTGGAGCTGAACCCTGGTTCCGAATGAACCGGAGCGCGACCAGCGCTTCGGTTGGATGGCCCACGTCGTGGTTCTCCCGGATCGAGTTTGTTAACGTTCGTTGGAGCATGCTTTCAGTTCCCAAACGCCGTTCAAGTTTCGGAATCCATAAAAGACAGTCCGTTCGTGCTTCGCATCCAAGGTCCTAGGCGACCAGAGAGTGTGTACAGCCGCTTGACGATGCCGAGCCGTCCGGGAAGGAACGGCGACACGGACTGAGTTGAAGTGTTTTGTAGGTAATTCTACCGGGACGACCCAGCCCATTGAAGCAGGACTGAATTGCAGTGTGACGCTCCAATCAAAACGTGGAAGACCGGCTCTGCCAGGATTGAAGCCCTTGCCATCGCCATACCCGTAGCCAGTCGGGTACACAAAACCACCAGCCGCGGTCCAACGAGTCTGATGCGGACGAAGCCAGTGAGAACACACCCCTACTTCAGCGTACAGTTGCGAACCATCCTTGACTGCTTCGAGCATTGAAGCGTCCTCGGCTAGAGCCTTTAGCACTTGTTCCCAGAGTGCCGGGGCGTCTTCCGCAGAAAGCCGCTCCTCAAGTGCGGCAGGCAAAGCTACGCAAGTCTGAAGTCGATCAGTCATTCCAATTCATCGTACCCCAAGCGGCCCTGGCTTCTTGCGGTGGGCTGTATGGAGTCGAGTTATCAGCTTGCTTCGATTTCTTTTGCATCGAACCGCCACGCATCTCGATTGTGTCGAGCGCACCTGATGACGAACTTCAAGAGATCTCCCGGAAGTCAAAATGGCCGGGCTCAAGTTGAACGCGGTTCCGGCATCGGCCTGAAGCTCTCGGCTTTATCGCGAAATCGCATTCACGTTCGACCGGCTGTCCCGGAACTCTTGAGTTCGGAGACGCGAGGCGCCGCGGTCCTACTTCGCCCGGCGTTGCTTCTGCTGTCCGACGCGGATCTTGAAGTGGGCCTGCTTGGCTTCCTGGAAGGCCTTGTGGTCGTGGCGCGACACGACATCGCTCAAGTAAGCATCCACGTCGGCGCCCTTGGGCAGGACTACCATCACGGTGAAGTTTTCATTGCACGACGGGCAGAACGGCCGGAACCGTTTGACGTTGGGAATTGCCATAACAAATCCAGGATAGCACGCGGAAGGAGACTGCTCTGAGCGCTGGGCGTGCGACACAAAAATGGAGAGTTGTTGGGGGCGCGTGGGGCCAGGCTTTCAGCTTGCCGCCCAGCCACGGGCAGTTAGTTAGCCGTTGCGTCTGGCATCCCTGGTCTTTATACGCCGGAGTATTCGCAGTTGGCGATATGGGACGCTACCAGCTTCTGCCGAGCACTCAATGTCCCCAAGGTCACCAAACTGGCATTCCAAATCGGTTCCTTCGTTCCTTGGTTCCTTCGTACCTTGGTTAGGCGGCTACGCGTGGGGTTCGGTTGAGCGCGGGACCAAAGAACGAATGAACGGCGGAGGGCTTTAGCCCGAGGCCAAGGAAAGGACTAAGTACTTTCGCTAGGCCAACATAAGCATTACCTCAAATTGATCCCGTACCAGTACCCCGGTAGAATCGAACTACAACGGTCGATAGGTTAACTATGAACGAAAGTCTTGCGACGGTCGAGAACAAAGAATTACGTCCCAACCTACTGGAAGCTAGAAAAGGAACCATCCGGGTTCTGATTGCCGACGATCATCCCATCGTGCGCGACGGCCTGGCGAAGCTTCTCAGCCTGGAGGAGGACGTCCAAGTGGTGGGCGAGGCGGCAGACGGCTGCGAGGTTCTGGACAAAGTTCAGGAACTCGACCCGGATGTCTTGCTGCTCGACCTCCGCATGCCCAATCTGGACGGGCTCAGCGCGCTGCAAGCTCTGCAGCAGACCAACAAGCGCACGCGGGTCATTGTTCTCACGGCGTCGGAGGACAAGAACGAATTTGTGCAGGCCATGAAGCTGGGCTGTTCCGGGATCGTGCTGAAGCAGACCGCGCCGGATTTGATCGTCAAAAGCATCCGCAAGGTGCATGGCGGGGAAATCTGGCTGGACTCGCACACTACCGCGGCCGTGATGCGGCAATTCGCCGCCCCGGGCGAGATCGGCAACTCCGGTTCCGGCAAGTCCCGCGAGCGGTCGCCGCTTAGTACGCGCGAGCGCGAGATCGTTCAGCTCGTCGCCCAGGGCTATAAGAACAAGGAAATGGCGGAAAAGATGTTCATCAGCGAACAGACCGTCAAGAACCATCTGCACAACATCTTTGACAAGCTGGGCGTTTCCGACCGTTTGGAGCTGGCCCTGTACGCCATCCATAAGGGCTTGCATCTAAGCGCGGAACGTTAACAAGGTCAGTGAGTTGGCAGCTTTTTGCTTAGGTCTTCTAGGTGATTCACCGGTGTCTGTTTTTCAGAGCTTTTTCTTACTCGATATGAGCCTTCCGTTCCATTGCGATGTGCTCCGGATAGGATTAAAGTCCTTGGTACGGAGCGTACCCACGATGCGACTGACGCTTATTCTTTCGCTACTCTCATTCGGGCTGGCTGGATCGCTGCTGGCGCAGGCGCCGCAGATGACCCGCGTGCAACCGGACAACGGCAAGATCGGTTCCGTTCTGCGGATCCACGGCATCTACCTCGGGAAGGCCAAGGTGGATGAGGTCTACCTCACGGACCACACGTTCGACATGAAGGTGAAAGTGCTGGACCAGACGGACGATTCCATCCAGTTCCGCATTCCACCCTCGGCAAAACCTGGCCGCCTGCAGCTCCTGGTGAAGACCGTCGGCAAACAAGCCTTGCTGCTCGAGCAGCCTGTTTACATTACCGTAGAGGACGAAAAAGAGGCAGCGGAAGTCGCCTCCTCCTCCAAGTAGCGTAAGCGCCGTTATCGCTGGCTAGGTGGAAAAGAACGCCCGCATCGCACCGTAAACCCAGATCGCCGCAATCACCGCCAGAAGTCCCGCGGAAGCGTATCCGAACGCGCGCGTGTAGGGCGTTATTTTCCCCAGACGCACTTGCAGTTGACGCTGCTCGGCTTCCATGCTGGCTTCCGCCGCGCTGAGGAACAGAGTATCTTCCTCCTTCATCCCGACCAAGGATCGGTACCCCACGAAAGCCAGGAACACGACCGTTACAGCTCCCCATAGGATCAGGAGGAGCTCAAGCGCTGACAAACCACCCATAAACACCCTCCTTCAGAGACCTACCTAATGCTTATCCAAGCCAACCCCGAAGTCAAGCCCCTGGGGGTGGTGGGAGGTAGGAGGTGGGTGGTGGGTGGTGGGATGGCCGGGTACACTCAAGTTTGTTCTCTCTGCTGCTACATCCGCCAAGAGGCCGCGAGGACTGGCTCGTGGCTGAGCTGTGGGAGGTGGGCACCACGGGAATTCTGGAGCAGGACGGTGGGATCCGGGCTTTTTTCGATTCGGCTGCGGACCCGGCTGGGTTAGCCGCCCGGTTCATTGAATTTGCGCCGGAATTGCGCCTTGAGGAACCCACTGACTGGGCGCAAGTGGCGCGCGATGCTTGGCCGCCCATGCTGGTCGGCCAGCGCTTCTTTCTGGTTCCACCTTGGTCGACCGAGCCGGCCCCTCGCGGCCGTCTTCGCCTGGAGATCTATCCGGGCATGGCCTGCGGCACCGGACGGCATCCGGCCACGCAGCTTTGCCTGGAGGCGATCGAAAAGCACGTCCGTCCGGGCGACTGTGTACTGGACATCGGCGCCGGGTCCGGAATTCTTTCGGCTGCCGCTGCGCTAGTTGGCGCCGGTTGTGTGGCCGGCTGCGACATCGATCCGGAGGCGGTCTCGATCGCTCGCGAGCACCTGGCTTCGCCCCTGTTCGTTGGCTCGGCGGACGCCGTTCGCTCGGGCTGGGCGGATGTTGTTATCGCCAACATCGACTCCGCCGCTATCGAACAGCTCGCCCCCGAACTCGCTCGAGTGCGCAAGCCGGTGTCCACACTGATCCTTTCCGGTTTCCCGGAGTGGGATGCGCCGGAAGGCTTCGAACCCCGGGAGGTGCTGCGGCGCGAGGAATGGCTGTGCTGGATCTGTGCGGGCTTTCGGTCCTGACTCCGGCGGGATTTATGCGTTGGAATTGAAATAAGAGCAACCGAGGCAATCTGTGTGTGTTAGGCTTTGCTCATGTCTGGAAAGCTCTTGCTCTTCATCCACGCTGCCTTGGGAACACTCTGCATCTTCGCAGCGCAAAAAGCCGAGGAGGCCGCCAAAGATTCCCCGTCGCTAGCAGCCGCGGCGCCGTGGCTTCTGTACCTTGGTATTGTCGGCATCCTCCTGATTCTTGACTGGTGCGCCGACTATTTTCAGAAAAGCAGTCAAAGGCGCTTCAAGGCGGTCGGTCTTATCGACGAGTCTTGGGTCGAAAGGAGCAGGACCGGTCCAAAAGCCGCCTTTGACATGGGAGCCTTTATCGAAATCAGGCATTCAGCCGATACGGGCTTCACCATAGAGGGAGAGATATTTGACAATGCCGGCAAACAGACTGGGCATTTCGACGGCAGCGGAACTCCGAATCCGGACGGGAGAACCTTGAACTACTATTACACAGGTAATCATGGAGGCACCGCCGACATGGGCTCAGGGGATTTCGCGTTCAGCGACATGCAGAAGCGCCGAGCGTCACAATTCAGGGGCAGCTTCCATGGAGCTTCCACCCAGATGGTGCGTTCGGTGGAAGGACAGCGAACCGGGAAACTGTCCAAGAGTTTGCCTATCCGCCAAAGACTCGATGAAAAGCGGAAAAGAACTGTTCAATATCTCAGCGGAGGGGCGGTCGTGTAAACACCTTTAGGGGATTGAGCAGTCCCGATACCGGGCCGGATACACAAGGATTCCGCCAGCAACCATCTCCCTTCGGTGCCGAGCGTGGCCGTCATGGCACAGCATGGTAGGCCGAGCCGCTGATTACTTGATCTGGAATCGCAGCACTACCCTGCCCAGGTGAATCTCGTCGCCCGGCAGCAACCTCGTTCCCCGCGTATCCCGATGCACTTCCTGTCCCATGCCGTCGCGAATGATCCACAGGCCGCAATTGCTCTCCGCCTTCGCGCCGCGCTTGTACCAGCGATCGTTGAACAAACGGTACTCGCCGGTTTTCTTGTCGTGCAGGATGTGCGCGTGCTCGCGCGAAACGGTGCGGTTCACCGGATTGTCCTCGGCGAACGCCAGATCGTTGCGCCGGGAGAGGCCTTCCGCTTTGTACACGTCCAGCAGGCGGCCGATGTTGGTGCGCACTTTTTGGAGAACTATTTCGGGCTTGTTTGCGGCGCCGGTGACAACCACAAGTCTCGCGGTCCGTCGCGTTCGGGACGGCTCTTCGATTTCGAGCGGAAGATCCTCGGCCAGCATTTCCACGCGCAACCAATTCTCCCCGGCTATCTCAGCCGCGCGGATTTCGACATGCAGATCGTCGGGAAAACGGCAGGCCTCCTTCGATAAACTCTTGCGGACCTCTTCGTCGAAAAATCTGCGGAAGAAATCGCGCTCGAAGACCGCGGCGTCGGAAGCGGCGGCGCGAATCAGGATTCGCACAACGTTGTAGGGGAAGAGCGCTTTCCCGCCGGCGCGCTGGATCTTCTTCTTGACCTCATCCAGCACGGCGATGCGAATTTCGGCGACTTCCGGAGAATCGCCGATGGTCTGCGCCATGGCGCCAAACGGGGCTTCAAACACCGTTCGCCCGAAGCGCTCGATGATTTCGGAGATTCTCACTTCGTGGTAGCGCTCCCTTCCGGTCGCGGCTCAGTTACGAGGCCTAATTCCGCGGCTGCGTCGACGACTGCTCTTGCGATTGGAGCCGCGGTCGTCCCGCCGTATCCTCCATGCTCCACTACCACCGCAAATGCAATGCTCTTCGACCGGTCGCCATCGTACGGCGCGAAACCTGCGAACCAGGAATGCGGCATGCCTTCGTCGAGCTGCGCCGTGCCGGTTTTGCCCGCAACGCTGATGGTCTCGCCTTTCATCGCTCGCCGCGCCGTTCCTTCGAGCACCACGGATCGCATCGCGCGCGCCAGAAACGCCGCGAGATTCTGCGCGATGATCGGGCGCGGCGCGTTGGTGCGCGAATTACTGCCGTCGGTCACCCAACGGCCCTGCGGCATCGCCCCGCCCGCCGCGATGGTCGCCGCCACGCGAGCCATTTTGAACGGCGTCACCAGCACTGGACCTTGGCCATAAGCGGCGAACGGCATCGCGGCTTGAATGTCCGGGATATCGCCAGCCGGGATCTCGAGCAGTTTCGCGGTATCGCTCAGCCTCTTCGGACCAACCGAAAAGACTCCTAACTGCGCGAAGTACGCGTTGCACGAAACGATGATGGCCCGCTCCATGCTCAGCGTTCCGTGCGCGGCATCGCCCACGTCGTCGCGGATCGGCTTGCGGATGCCCGGAATGCGAGCGCCCACGCGGCCGTCGCCGAGCCGCTGGCAGGAGAAGCGCTGATCCGCGAGCTTCGGATCGGTGCGCAGCGCCGCCATCGCCGTCACCAGCTTGAATGTCGATCCCGGAGGATAGAGCGCGTAGCGGGCGCGGTCAAACAGTTCGTCCACCGTCGCCAGCGACGAGACGGGCGCGGGCCTGCTCACCATCGCCAGAATGTCGCCGCTCTTCGGATCCATCACCACCACGGCGCCTTTGTCCTTGTGGGCTTTTGCCAGACGCTCTTCCAACGCCTTGGCCGCGCGCATCTGCAAGCGAATATCGATGGTTGCCGACACGTTGCGATCCCGTGCCATCAGCTTGGCGATTTCCGGATTCCCCGGTTGATGCCGGTACCGGATCAGCGGCGCAAGCTCGTTGTAATCGGCGAAGCCTTCGAGCCTGGTGTGCGAATCGTGCTCGATCAACGAAGCGTTGGTCGCGTGAAAATTCTCTCCGGTGCGCAAATCTCCAAGAAGATGCACCGTCAACGCGCCGAACGGATAATGCCGGTTGTCCAGGCGCGAGCAGGCAGCGTCGATGTTGACGCCAAGTTTTTCGTACTCCGCGCGGCGGTGTTCCAACTCATTCCAATCGCTGGTTGCGAGCAACACTCCATTGCGATCGTAGATGTTCCCGCGGCGGATCTCACGCGCCAGCGAATTGAGCCGGGGATTGTGTTGCGGGCGTTTCACTCCATCGTCTTCGAAGACCTTGGTGTCGCGCGCGAGATATTCACGGTCGTGCAGAACCTGGTAATAGGCGGCCATGCCCGCGAGCGCCAGCACACACGCGCCCAGCGCGGCTCCGAGCGAACGAACGGGCCGGCGGAACGGTTCATCTGCCACGGTTTCTTGGGCGACGCTCTCCCGCGTGTGATTGGAGATCGCCAGCAGGATTCCAAAGATCAGGAAATTAGCGAGCATCGCCGTGTTGCCCGAGCTCAGGAACGGCGACACCACACCGGAAAGTGGAATCGCGCCCAGCACGCCTCCGGAGATCAACAGCATCTCGAACGCGATCAGCGCTCCCAGTCCCAAGGCCAGGAACAGCCCGTATTCATTGGGCGCGCTCAATCCGATGCGAAATGCCCGATACACCAGGTAGCCGAGCAACAACAGCACCGCCGCGACACCGATGAATCCCCACTCTTCGCCGATCGCCGGCAGCACCAAATCGGTATGGCCCGCCGGAATCATCGCCGGATCGCCCCAGCCCGGCCCGGATCCCCACACGCCCCCGGTGGAGAATGCCCACAACGAGTGCGCCAGTTGGTTGCCGCCATGGACATCGTTGTCCCAGGGGGAAAGCCACATGTTGACGCGATCCACAACCGTCGGAGGCTTTCCAATGTGGTATCCAACCGCAACGCCGCCCGCGAGCAGCGCGATGCCCAGCAGCACCAATCCGGCGCGCCCGCGCGCAACCCAAAACATTGCCAGAAACAGAAATCCGGTTACCAGCGCGGGGCCAAGATCCTTCAGCAGGAAGAACATGAGCAGCGCGCACGCCACCGCGCACATCACCGGCAAGACGTGCGAGAAGCGCGGCAGGTTGATCCAGCGCAGAGCGCGCGGCACGAACCGTTTCTCACGCAGGTCGCGCAGGCGCTCCCAGTTGCGCGCGAAATAACCGGCCAGGAAGAAAACCAGCAGGATCTTGATGGCTTCCACCGGCTGAAACGGCCCTAAGTTCACCTTGGCATCGTTGCCGGTTGGACCCGAGCCCGCGCGCAGAAGCAGCACGAATAACGCGAAGGCAGCAAACAGCGGCGTGTAGCACCAATTCGAGAACTTCTGGTAATGAACGATGCGCAACGAAGGCAGCAATAGCACCAGGCATCCCAATCCGACGCCCCAGGCGAACTTGCTGAAGTCCAGCGTGTCGCGCAGCGGATCGCGCAAACTGACTGAAAGAATCAGGCCGATGCCGGTCAGAAGCTGCAAGGCGGGCAGAATGGCGAAGTCTCCGCGAAAGCCGCTCCACTGCCAGATCAGGAAGACGGCGTAGAATCCCGCCAGATACACCGCGGCCCACGTCAGGAACTGCATCTCGAACTCGCGCGGCGTGCGAACCACGAACTCGGGTTTCAGCCTCGCCAGCGGCAATCGCAACTCGCGCCGCAATCGGGCCAGCGCGCCGATGTTGCGAATGGGCCGGTGCGCGGCGAGAAAATCGAAAATCTTCGTTGCTACAAGTTCGCGCTCGGCCGGATCGGGATACACCTGAAGAAACGGCAGCAGGTCGCCAGGCTTGCTTACATCATTCAGATCCAGTAACTCGCCGCGCCCGAGCCGCGCCGAAAGCTCGCCAAAATTCTGCGTCTTGGCCGAATACACCAGCGCGAGCCCGGCCGACACCACGAGCGACGCCGCAGCCAGCCACGCGAACTCGCGCCAACTGACGCGTCCGGCAGCGGCCCCAGCTTCCCCGCCGACCGCAAGAACTTTCGACTCCCAGCTCTTGGTTACTGCCACCGCCGAACCCTCCGCGCCGGCGGCCGGCGCTGTCTCTTCGGCGGCCGTTTCTTCAAGCTATCCGCAAGCTGCTGCCGCGCGCGATCGTCGTCGTCCACCTGCCGCAGAGCCACGGAGACGTTCGAGAAACCCAGGATCGGTTCGTAAAGCTGGCGCGCACGCTCGAAATCGCGCTGTGCCAAACGAAGATAGCGCTCCTCGATCGCGTGCGAATGCAGCCGGTATTTGCGCGCCTCGCTCAATTCCACACCGGCGCGGAAACGATAACCGTCCGCCTCCTGTTCCATCTCCCGTGGGCCTCTCTGGTGCCCCAGCCGCTGCGCTTCGTCGAATTCCGCGACTGCCTTTCCAATGTTCTTCACCGAATAAACATAGATGCGCGCCAACCCGAGATGAGGATCGGGCGAGCGCGGCAGCAACGCAGCCGCTTCTTCGAAATTCGATTGCGCCGCCTGCTCGGACGCATGGCGATCCGCTTCCGCCTCCGAATCCGCACGCATCAGGTTCACATATCCGTTGCACAGCGCGAGCTTTCCCCGAACTGCCTGATCGTTGTGATCCATCTCCAGCAGATGACGCAGGCACGCCTCGGACTTCTTCCAATCGAAGTGCTGGATGGACGGATCGGAGCTATCGCGATAGCGCTCGATTACATCGTCCGCCGCCTGCGCCAACCCGGCACGAAGGTGTGGGGACAGCTTGTCGACCGGCGAATATTCCCCCAGAAAAGCGTTCTGCTGCCGAAGCCGCCCGAACAGATCCCAGTCCGCGTCGATTGCGGCCACATCGCGGCGCGAATAATCCAGATTGCCGCGCAGCGAACTGCTCTGATGCAGGAATCGGTAAATGTACCCGGCCGGCACGCACACCACCAGACCCGCCAGCATGCCCCAGCACAGAGCCACCAAGATGCTCAGCACGGAGGCAACCTGCTCGCTACGGCCGGGCTTCAACTTCAGCACGCTGCGCCGCACCGTTTCCGCCATGATGGAAACGCGCTGCGGGATGCCTTTCAAGCGCGGCTTCTCGACCGTCGGATTCGTGTTCCAGGAAGTGCGCCTTTCGGTCTCCGCAACGGCCGTCCGATTCTGCAGGAACGAACGCACGTCGTTCTCAAACGCGCCCGCCGACACGTAGCGCTGATGCAAATCGCCCGCGAGCGCCTTATCGAGAATCGCCTTCAGCGCGCTCGGGACGCTCTCCGGCAGCGCGCGAGGAGGACGACGCGATTGAATCAGCTCCTCCAGCTTGCGTGTGTCCTGCGCCTGATACGGCGGCGTGCCGGCCACCATTTCGTACAGCGTCACTCCCACGGCCCACAGGTCCGTGTGGCGATCCACCTGGCCGCGGCTCAAGCGCTCCGGCGAGCAGTAGCTGGGGCTGCCCAGATTCAGATGCGTGCGGCTGTGCGTGAACGTCAGCACCTTCGCGATCCCAAAGTCCAGCAGACGGACTTCGTCGCCGGCGCCGATCTGAATATTCGACGGCTTGATATCGCCGTGCACCACCGCCCGGCGCTGGCCGTCGATCTCGGTTTGAAACGAGTGCAGGTTATCGAGCTGGCTCAGAATCTCGAGCGCGAATTTGGCGGCGCGCGTGGACTCGATCCGCTTGTCTTCTTTCAAAATCGCCGCCAGGGTCCGCCCCTCGATGTACTGCATGGCGACGAAAAAGTAGCCGTCCAACTCACCCGATTCGTAGATCTCGATCACGCGCGAATCGGCTTCGTGCAATTCTTTTTGGATTGCGGCGCCGCGGCGCTCGGCCTCCAGGACCAACTGCGTGAAAGGGTCCGGGGATTCCTCAACAATTTTTAATACAGCGTGCCGATTGGCACTGGTATCGAACGCCAGATAGACATCCGTCATCCCCCGCGCGAGCTTGCGGATAATCTCGTAAGTTCCGAATTGCTTGGTGCGGAGCACAACACGACCTTAAGACGTTGACGTGCACGCTGGACCCGGGTTTCGATTACCGCCAGGCCAGCGCCAAAACCACCCCTATTAAAAACCCATAAACCAGAAAAGCCACCCGGCCGGTCAACGCGTTACGAATGCCGGACAGCGGCGCGGGCGCGTCATCAGCCACCTCCCGCACCCGCGTGATCGAATGCCGCGCGCGGGCCTCCGCCATGGCCTCCGAGCCATTCCCCAGGAATTCGCTGCCGGCCACGAACACCGCCGTAATGTTGTCTCTGCCACCGGCCCTATAGGCGGCCTCCACCAGCTCGCGCGCCGTCTTTTCCGGATCGCCGTCGTAGCATTCTATGATTTCGTTCATCTCGGCCGAAGTGACCTCGTCGCTCAGGCCATCGCTGCACATCAGGAACGCCGCGTCGGGTTTGAACACAAATTCCCGCATTTCGACGAATTCGTCGTCGCCGGGCTCACGCCGCCGCGACCCGACGTCGCGAAACACCTCGTGCCGGCGCGGATGCAGCATCGCCTCCTGCTCAGACAGGTCGCCGCGGTCTTCGCGCTCACCGACTGGGGAATGATCCGAGGTTAGCTTGCGCATCGCCCCATTCCAGACCAGGTAGAGCCGCGAGTCGCCCACGTGTCCCACCGTCACTTTGTCGTCGTGAATCACCGCCAGCGTCAGGACACACGCCATGCCGCGCCACGCTTCGTTCTCTTCCGCCAGATCGCAGATGCGGTTGTTCGCGGCCGTTATGCTCGCGCGAATGCGGTGCTGGACGTCGCCATCTTGCTTCTCGATCTCGGCGCGAATGATTTCCAGCGCGGTTTCGGCCGCCTTCTCGCCGCCGGCGTGCCCACCCAATCCGTCCACAACCAGAAAAACGCCCAGCCCATCATCCAAGTAGCTCCGGTCCTGGTTTTCCTCGCGCACGCGGCCGGGATCCGTGGCCGTGCCGGATCGCCATTTTTCGGTGACGCCCATCGTTACCGCCTGCGCAGCGCCCGGTGCGCAACAATGAACACGATCGTGAACAGAAGGAAGAGCAGCACGAAAGGTATGTGCGCGATATACGGAATACTCATCCCTTCGCCTCAAAGTGGAGCAGGATCACTTCCGCGACGTTGATCTCGGCGCGGCCCGGCAGCGTTTCCTCATGGCCGCGAACCAAGCGCTTTCCATTCAGCCACGTGCCGTTCATGCTCTTGTCCACAATCAAAAACCGGCCCTGTCCGGCATCGCGGCGCACGCGCAGATGCTCGCGCGAGACTTCGTCGTTGGTGTACAACGCAACATTCACCGGAACATCGTCGCCGCCACGCCCGATGCTGATCTCGTCCTGCGTCATGAGAAAAAGCTGCTGGCCGGAATCGTCCTCGTAGCGGATTTCGGCATAGACCGGCTCCGCAGCTTGGCGCGATTCGGTTTGGGCGGGCGGATTTTGACCCGTGGTAGTGCCGACGCCCGGCTCGCGATCCAGCAGAGTGGTCTTGGCCCCGTGATAGCCCGGCTCCGGCATTTCGTTCAATTCGGAGTGGATCTCCACGTCGCCCAGAGGCACCACGCCTTCCGAATCCGGAAAAAATTCGAAGCTCCAGTCTTTGCCCGCGATCTTATATGTCTTGCGCTCCTTCCCGGGCCGCATGACGCCGAGACTCAGCGGCGGCTTGGCGTTCAACTGCTCCATGCGGGCGGCCAGCGCGCGCCGCGCATCTTCTTTTATCAGATCGAAAACTCCGGTCAGCCGCGCATAGTCGTCGGGGTGCAAGTAGAGACTGAAAATGCACGGTAGAAGCGTGCTGTAGGCCATCTCGAACTGCCCCAACTCCATGTTTCGAACGAGTTGGTCGATGATCACCCGGCCAGTGATTCTTCCTTCAGTTAGACCTTTCCCCTTCGGCATTGCCTTACGTACTTTCGACGCCGCGAGAGTATCAAACGGTTTCGAAATACCGCCGCTGTGTAACCATACATTAATCTGTGTTCTTTCTTGTTATCGCCGTAGCCTCGCTCGCGGCCTGGCTCTATCTGCTCTTCGCGCGCGGGAGTTTCTGGCGCGTGCGCGAATCTCCCGCACCGAAGCTGGATGGCTCCGCCAACTCCGTGGTCGTGATAATTCCGGCACGGAATGAGCAGGCATCCATCCGGCAATCGATCGCTTCGCTCATCAACCAGGATTATCCGGGCACGATCCACCTGTTTCTCGTGGACGATCACAGCACGGATGCGACCATCGCAGCCGCTGGCGCCGACGATCGCCTCACCATCGTCGAGGCCGGCCCGCTCCCCGCCGGATGGACCGGCAAACTCTGGGCGATCTCCGAAGGTTTGAAGCGCGCCGAAGCACTGAACCCCGACTACATCCTGCTCACCGACGCCGACATCGTTCACGCACCCGGCAATATCGCCAGCCTGGTCGCGCGTGCCGAAGCCGGCGGCCTCGACCTCACCTCCTACATGGTAAAACTCGAATGCCGCACACTGGCCGAACGCGCGCTCATCCCCGCTTTCGTGTACTTCTTTTTCCAGCTCTATCCGCCGTCTTGGATCGCCGATCGGCGGCGGAAGACTGCGGGCGCGGCCGGCGGCTGCATTCTGATCCGCCCGCGGGCGCTCGCGCGCATCGGCGGAATCGCCGCCATTCGAAACGAGCTGATCGACGATTGCGCGCTCGCCCGCGCCGTCAAACCGGGCGGCAGCATCTGGCTGGGACTAACGCGTGACACGCGCAGCATCCGAGGCTACACCACATTCTCAGAAATCCGCCGCATGATCTCGCGAACGGCCTTCACGCAACTGCGCCATTCGACGACGCTTCTCGCCGCAACCATTCTCGCCCTGGCGATGATTTACGTCGCACCTCCGCTGCTGCTCTTCGCCGCCAAGCTGCCTGCCGCCTGCGGTCTCGCAGCCTGGATATTGATGACGATCTCGTACGTGCCCACGCTGCGCTTCTACCGGCGTTCGCTAGCCTGGGCCCCGCTGCTGCCATTGATCGCACTGTTCTACATCTACGCAACCATCGACTCCGCAGTCCGCTACTGGGCCGGACGCGGCGGCCAATGGAAGGGTCGGGTTCAGTCCCCGCGCTGACGCTTGGGGTTACGATGCGACCGCCAATGCGATCGCCTGGCCCATGTGCTGGCAACCCCAAGCGTCAGCGCCGGGACCAGTCATATGCTACAAACGGGCTTGGACGAAAACCGCCAGCGCCTGATCGAAAAAGCCCGCAGCCTCGGAATCGGTTCTCTCACGCGCCACATCTTCCTCTGCGCCGATCAAACCACTCCCAAATGCGCCCCGCGCGAGGTCACCAACGTCTCCTGGGAGTACCTGAAAAAACGGCTCGCCGAATGCGGCCTGATGCAAGGCGAGAACTGCGTCTACCGCACCAAGGCGAACTGCCTGCGTATCTGCGAACAGGGCCCGATCGCCGTCGTCTATCCGGACGGAGTCTGGTATCACTCCGCCACGCCCGACGTGCTGGAGCGCATCATCCAGGAACACCTGATCGGAGGAAAGCCGGTGGTAGAATTCGTGTTCGCCGTCAGCCCACTCAGCGCGCCGCGCTAACGATCGTGGCGCGGACGCATGCGCCACGCAAGACCAATGGTAGAATGCACGCAGAAAGGAACCGCATGACGAACCCTCTGAAGGTGCTGCCGTGGCTGGCGCTCATCACGCTGGCCGTTGTCTCCGTGCCGAGAAGCGCGCAGCCCGCGCAGGCTCCCGGAGAGACGCATCCGCACATTCGCGCCGCGATCCAAGAACTGCGGCAGGCGCGCCGTGAGCTGCAGTCGGCCGCTAGCGATTTCTGCGGACACCGCGCGGCGGCGATGCAAATCACCGACAACGCCATCCGGCAGCTTCAGACGGCGCTCGAATGCGATCAAAAATAAATCCGTGTCCAAATTCTTCCCGTCATTTCTCCTGCTCCTGCTGACGCTAAGCGCGCAGCAGTACAAAATCGCCGTCATCGGACTGGTCCACGGCCATGCCTGGGGGCACCTGCCTCGCATGGTCAAGAATGATGCGGTGAAACTCGTCGGCATCTCGGAGCCAAACGCCGATCTGATCGCCGAGGCGAAGAAAATCGCGCCCGATGTTCCCACTTACTCCGACTACAACAAGATGCTCGACGATGTGAAGCCCGATATCGTCTGGTCCTTCGTCGAGAACAATCGTCACCTTGAAATCGCCAAGGCTTGTGCGCCGCGCAAGATTCACCTGATGTATGAGAAGCCGCTCGCCTCCACGTATAAAGACGCGCTGGAGATCAAGCAACTCGCGAACAAATACAACATCAAGGTGCTCACCAATTACCAGATGGCTTGGTGGCCGGCCAACTACGCCGCCAAGGCGCAGGCCGATTCCGGCGCTATCGGGAAAGTGTGGCGGCTGCATGGCATCGTTGGGCATGGAGGCCCGGGATCGCAGGGCACGCGCAACAAGGCCTTCTTCGATTGGCTCACCGATCCGGTGCAAAACGGCGCCGGCTCGCTGGTGGATTTCGGATGCTACAACGCGCTCTGGAGCCTGTGGTACATGGGCCGTCCCACGAAAGTCTACGCGCAGGTGAATCATCTGCGGCCGGAAACTTTCCCCAAAGTGGAAGATAACGCCGACTTGTTGCTCTCCTATCCAAACGGAGTCGGCATCTTCGAGGGCAGTTGGGATCTTCCTGCCAGCTACCAGGATCTGGAAGTATTCGGACTCGGCGGCAAGGTCTACATGAAGAACGGCCAGTTGACGCTCCACAAGAGCGGCCGGCAAGCCAAGGAAGAAATTCTGCCGGTCGAGAACCTGCCGCCCGAACGCGCCGAGCCGATCGCTTATATGGTCGACGCGATCCGCAAGAACAAGCCCATCGAGGGCATGACCGCGCTGGATATCAACGTCGACGTCGTCGAGATCATCGATGCAGCCAAGGAATCCATCAAGACCGGTCGCGCCGTCGCACTGAAATAACCTCGAGCGTTAAGCGCGGGGATCAGCGAGGGGACGCAGCCCGCCTAACCTCGGCCAGCATGTCGAGTACAGCGTCTGCCACGACACGTGGCTGGCCGCTGGCGATCAGATGATCGCTGCCCGGCACCACGCGCCACGTCCCGCGCCGTGAACGCTGAGCAAATTCCTTTTGCAGACCGAGCCACTCTCGCTCGATCGTCTGCGTTTCGTCGGCCAACCCCGGCGGAAGAAGCTTGTCCGGCTTTTCGTGCACTAGCACCGTCAGCGGCAGGTCCGCCGCGAGCGGCGGTGCAGCAGCCAGTTCGCCTCTCGTCGCCTGAAGCCCGCGCGCGATTCCGCAAAACGTATCCATCGGTTCCGCTCGATAAAGGAAGGCCATATTTTGCGCGGCGTAAGCCGGTTCCTTGCGGAAGCCGAATGGATCCAGCAGCCGCAGCAAACCGATCCGTGCCGCTGCCGCGGCGAGATAGACCGACGCCACGTGCATGCGCGTGATCCGCTCCGCAAATCGCTCGACGGCTATGCTGTTCGCGGCGTCGACACTGACTAATCCCGCGACCTGCTCGGGATGGCGCCGCGTGAACAACTCGGCGACCAGCCCGCCGAAGGACACCGGCACAAGGATGAACGGCGGCCGGAGCCCAGCCTGTACCGACAAACGCTCCAGATCGCCGGCTAGCAGTCCGACCGAAATCACGCTCGGCCCGGGATCGCTCCATCCCATCCCCATGCGATCGTAAGAACACACGCGCGTATGTGCGCTCACTTCCTCGCGCGCCATGCGCGAACTCAGCGCGCCGCCAAATCCGCCGGGTTCAAAAATGACGGTTGGCTCGCCCTGGCCGACACAAACGAAGTGCAGCCGCCGTTCCGCCCGCTCACCGGCTCCAGCTACATTGACAAAACTGCCGGGCGCCGGGAACCGAACCGATTCACTGCGTACGCTGAGTGTCTGGTACAGTGCGCCGGCCACGGGCAACGCCAGTAAGATGGCAAGCCCAACCAGCAAAACGCGGCGTAGCTTCCTCACGCGCGTTTATGCCTTCGCCGGCCGCGTGAAGCTCACGATGTTCTCCCACTCACTCGCATCGGACCGCGCGACTACTGCAACGACGGGCTCCGTATCGCTCATGTTGAAAACTTCGTGCGGCACGCCAGGCTCGATAAAAATAAAATCGCCGGCTTGGTTCTCGAGCGTGTGTTCCAGCGCCGCCCCGTATTCATGCCGCACGCGACCCTCGAGAATATAAAGCATCACCTCGAAGCCCACATGTATGTGGGCATAGGCGACGCCGCCGGGCGGGATAGTCGCGACGTTCATCGACAGTTTCTTCGCCCCGACGTTCTTGGCCGACAGACCCGACTTGTAGCGAATGCCGTTCCATCCACGCACGTTGCCGCCGCCGCGGATGGTGAGGATGCCCTCAGCGCCTTCGACAGTGCCGAATTCCGCCGCGTTATCCATGACAGCTTATTTTACGCCTATTGGCGCGGGTCAGCGGATGCGCTGTTTGTGTAGCCCCACGGCCACGAAGCCCTCGCCGAATGCCTTCGTCTTGCCAGTTTTCTTTTTTGCGCTCATGAATTGACTTCGGTTCGTCTGACCTATCTGACGGCAAGCACCATACTTGTCGCACGCGTGTTATGCTTCGAACAGGTGGCCACCAAAACCCAGATTCGGGCAGAGGATTATCTGCGCATGACGTTCGAGCATGACGCTGAGTTCGTCCATGGTGAGATTGTCGAGCGCAGCATGCCAGTCGAGATACATTCAAGAATTCAGAGCGAACTTACGGTAAGGTTGGGGAGCCTGAGGAAATCTCACGGCCTTTACACTTACACGGAACTGCGGATGAAGGTCGCGCCAGACGTATACCGGATCCCGGATGTCGCCGTCTATGCAGGCCGGTGCTTGCAGCCGGTACCAGACACACCTCCACTGGTTGCCATAGAAATTCTGTCTCCGGACGATCGACACTCGGACCTGATGCGAAAGCTCGAGGAGTATCGCCAGTGGGGCGTGAAGCACATATGGGTCATCGACCCACCGACACAGAGATTCTCGGCCTACACCGAACTGGGACTGCAAAACATTTCTTCTCTTGGCCTCTCCGATTATCCTTTTCAACTGACGCCTGCCGAGCTGTTCAACGATCTCTAGCCGGATGCAAAAGCTGCTCGCGGCCGGGCGCACCTCACAAGCCCGGGTCACACTCGCAGCAGGCCGGTCCGTACAACGTACCGGCCGCTCGTCACAAATCCCGTGTACTGCGCCCGCTCTTGCTTCATCCTCGAACTACGGGAGGCTCGTATGAAGAAACTAGTCTTGTGCGGAGCGGCGCTCCTGGCGCTGGCTCTTGGATTGACGTGGGCGCAGAAGGCGGACGATTCTGCGACGCGATTCGACTCGCGCGTGCGTGAAGATTTCTTTGCCGGATTCGCCGGCGATAGCGCGCGTCTGGAGCGCGGAATGAAAACCTGTGAGGAAGCGCTCGCAGCGAATCCGAAGGATCCATCGGCGCTGGTCTGGCACGGCGCCGGCGTGTATTATCTCTCGGGGCGTGCCTTTCGCAAGGGAGACAAAGCCGCCGGGATCGAAATGAACCAGCGCGGTATCAAGGAAATGAATGACGCAGTGGCGCTCTCGCCCGATAGCCTGCAGACCCGCATCCCCAGAGGCGCGACCTACATCTCCAGCGCCCGTTTCGTCGACGACATGTACACCAAGCCGCTGCTCGAGCTGGCGGTGACCGATTACGAAAAGGCGCTCGACCTGGAGAAAGCGTATTTTTCGCGCGTCAGCGTGCATGGCCGCGGTGAGTTGCTGGGTGGGCTGGCCGAAGCCTACCGTCGGCTCGGAAATACGGCCAAGGCGCGCGAATTTCTGGAACGCATCGTCCAGGAATTGCCTGGATCGCCGTACGAAAAACAGGCCACGCGCTGGCTGTCCGACCTCTCGGCCGTCGGAAAACAGGAGCGTTTCTGCCTGGGATGCCACGTAGAACCTGCCGCGCGATAGGATAGTCGGCATGGTTGCCGCGCGTCGGTGGGCGGTGTGGAGCGGGCTGGCGCTCGGGTGCTCTCTATTCGCTCTCTGCAGCGTGTTTGGTTGGTATCCGATCAAGCGAGGATTCGGGCCGGATTGGAATCAGGCGCTCCTGTGGGAACTCCTGCGCTGGAACCTATGGCTTCCCCTCGCCGCCCTGATCCTGCGTTTGGAGCGCGCGCTACGCACGCGGCAGCTCTCACGAGCTCGCTTGGCGATGCTTTACGCAGCCGCAATTGTATCGTTCCCCGCACTGCATTCCGTTCTGCTTACGGCTATATATTTTCCGCTCACGGCGGCGCACCTCGGAGCGTTTCTGCGCTATCGGCTCTTTGTCATGATCGGCGATTTTCTGAGCGGCATCATCGTGTGCGGATTGGTTCTCGGCTTGGCTCATGCGCGCAGCTACTATCTGCGGCTTCGCGAGGAAGAGGTGCGAACCTCACACTTGGAAGCCCAGTTGGCCCAGGCGCAACTGGAAGCGCTCAAGATGCAGCTTCATCCGCATTTTCTCTTCAACACGCTGAACGCCATATCCGCCCTGCAGACGGAGGACTTGGAAGCGGCCCAGAGAATGGTGGTACGCTTGGCCGATTTCCTTCGCCTGACTCTAGAGAATTCCGGCGTTCAGGAAGTAACGCTGGAGCGCGAAGTTGATTTCCTGGCTCGCTATCTCGAGATCGAGCGCATCCGTTTTCCGAAGAAACTCACGGTCGAAATGCACATTGATCCCGAGACGCTGGAAGCTCGGGTGCCCAACCTGATTCTGCAACCGATCGTCGAAAACGCGATCCGGCACGGCATTGCGGCGAAAGCCGCGCCTGGCCGGATTGAGGTCAGCGCGGCGCGGCGGGATGGCTCATTGATTCTTCGAGTGCGCGATACCGGTCCGGGCCTGGCCGGCAACGGGCGTCCAGGACTCAACGACGGGATCGGGCTCACGAACACGCGCGAGCGGCTGGAGCGGCTGTATGGCGCAACATCGCATCTGTCGCTCGAAAACGCAGCCGGCGGCGGACTGGAGGTGACCATCACGATCCCCTTCGCCCCGAGCGACCCGGCATGATCCGCGTATTGATCGTGGACGACGAGCCACTGGCTAGAACCGCCATTCGCAACATGTTGCGGCGTCATTCGGACGTGAAAATTGCCGCTGAGTGCGAGAGCGGTGCGGAAGCGATTGCCGCCATCGCGTCCGCGGCGCCGGATCTGGTGTTTCTGGACGTCCAGATGCCCGAAGTCGACGGGTTCGGTGTACTCGCGGCGATCCAACGGGAACGCATGCCGCGCGTCATCTTCGTGACGGCGTACGACCAATACGCCGTGCACGCCTTCGACGTGCACGCTCTGGATTATTTGCTGAAGCCGTTCGATCGCGAGCGGTTCGATGCGGCGCTGGAGCGCGCGAGGCGGGAACTGACGGCTCCGGATTGGAGCGGGCGCGTTCTCGCCTTGCTCCGGGAAACGCGCGGCGAGTACCTCCAGCGACTGATCATCCGTGGCCAGGGGCGCGTGTTTTTTCTTGCGGCCGCTGAGATCGACTGGATCGAGGCGCAGGGCAATTACGTCAATCTGCACTCGGGCGGGCGGAAGCATTTGTTTCGCGAAGCGCTCGGCAGTTTGGAAACCAAGCTCGATCCGCGCATGTTTCGCCGCATTCATCGATCCACGATCGCCAACGTGGAACGCATTCGGGAACTGCGGCCGGGTTTTCACGGAGATTTCGACGTGGTGCTGCGCGATGGGACCGAGCTGAGGTTGAGCCATCGCTACCGCGCGAATCTGGAGAAGAATTTCCTCGGCACATTGTAACGCTGCGTGCCCGACTCGTCGCACGCGTGTTATGCTTCGAACAGGTGGCCACCAAAACCCAGATTCGGGCAGAGGATTATCTGCGCATGACGTTTGAGCATGACGCCGAGTTCGTCCATGGTGAGATTGTCGAGCGCAGCATGCCAGATTTGACTCACTCTAGAATTCAGGCCGTACTCACGGCACGCTTCGAAGGCCTGAGGAAGTCTCACGGCCTTTTCGTTTCTACGGAACTGCGGATGAAGGTTGCACCGCACGTGTACCGCATCCCGGATATTGCCGTCTTCGTAGGCCGGTGTTTGCAGCCGGTACCCGACACGCCTCCACTGGTTGTCATAGAGATTCTGTCTCCAGACGATCGACACTCGGACCTGATGCGAAAGCTCGAGGAGTATCGCCAGTGGGGCGTGCGGCACATATGGGTCATCGATCCACCGCCCCAGAGATTCTCGGTCTACACCGAACTGGGACTACAAACCGTTTCTTCTTTTGGCCTTTCCGATTATCCTTTTCAACTGACACCCGCCGAGCTGTTCAACGATCTCTAGCGATCACGTTAGCAAGCAGATTCGAACAATGCCAGAATTGTGTGAGTGATCGCGGCATGAGCCAACTCGCCCGCCGTCTCGGCCTGTTCGACGCCACCATGATCGTCATGGGCGGCATCATCGGCTCGGGCATCTTTATCAATCCCTATCTCGTCGCGCAACAGCTCCGCACGCCTCTGCTCATACTCGGTGCATGGGCGCTGGGCGGCTGGATCGCCTTGAGCGGCGGATTCATTTGGGCCGAACTGGCCGCGCGGAAGCCGCAACTCGGCGGGCAATACGCGTATCTGCGCGAAGCTTATCATCCGGCGGTCGCGTTCATCTACGGATGGACCCTGCTGCTGGTGACGCAGACCGGCGGCATGGCGGCGGTGGCCGTGACCTTCGCACGCTATTTCCTGGACGTGACGCATCTGGAGCTTGCCGACGGCTGGATCGCTATGCTGGTGCTGGCCGTGCTCACCGTCATCAACTGCCTCGGAGTGCGCGCGGGAAGCACCACGCAGAATCTGCTGATGACGACTAAGATTTGCGCCATCGCCGCGCTGGTGATTTGCGGGCTGGCGTTCACGGGGCAGCCGCACGTGGCGTCCGCAGCGGCAACGGCTCCGCCGCGCTCATGGGACCTGGTTCGCGCCGCCGGCGCCGCACTCACACCCATCGCATTCTCCTACGGCGGCTGGCAGACTGCGAGCTTCATGTCCGCGGAACTCCGCGATCCACGGCGCGATCTCACGCGCGGCCTGCTGATCGGCGTGTTGGGTGTTGTGATTCTCTACCTGTCGGTCAACTTCGTGTATCTTCACGTGCTCGGCGCGGACGGCTTGGCAAACACTACCACGCCCGCTTCGACGGCCATGCAGGCGGCTCTCGGCTCTCGCGGCGCCACGCTCACCGCTATCGCGATCTCGATCTCGACGCTCGGATTTCTGAGCCAAGGCATGCTGACTGCGCCGCGCGTCTACTTCGCCATGGCCGAGGATCGGTTGTTTTTCCGCAGCGTGGCGCGGGTGTCGAAGCGGACGCAGGTTCCCGTCGTCGCCATCGCGCTGCAAGGTGTTCTGGCGATTGTCATCGCGCTCTCCGGCCGCTACGAGCAAATTCTCAATTATGTGATTTCCTCCGATTTCATCTTCTTCGGACTTACGGCTGCCGCATTGTTCGTTTTTCGCCGGCGCGAACGCGCGGACGAGCAGGTCGCGTACCGCGTGCCCGGCCATCCCTGGACCACGGCGCTGTTCGTAGCCGCGAGCGCGCTCATCGTTGCCGGCACTGTGTACACACATCCGAAGGAAAGTTTGGTGGGCTGGCTGATTCTGGCATCGGGAATTCCGGTGTATTTGTTCTGGCGCCGTTTCGGCAGGAGAGGAGCAGTATGAGCCGGGTGATGGGATCGCCCTACATGCAATGGGCGAAGAAGCGATCGGGCGCACGCTTCAATCTGGCTGCAAGCGGGCTTGTGAATTATCCGCTGTCCGGGCTTCCGGTGCGAGTGGAAGATCTGGATCCGCTTACGAGGGGAGGCGATTACGGCTATGCGCCGCTTCAGGAAGCGCTGGCTGCGCATTGTGGTGTGCCCAAGGAGAACGTGGTGGCCGCGGCGGCTACATCGATGGCAAATATACTGGCGATGGCCGCCATCGTTGAGCCGGGCGACGAAGTTCTGGTGGAACATCCGACCTATGAATTGTTGTTGGCGGCGCTGGGGTATCTGCAGGCAGATATTCGCCGCTTCGCTCGCCGGCCGGAGAGCGCTTGGGCTCTCGATCCGAAAGAAATCGAGCGCAGCATGAGCCCGCGCACACGATTGATCGTGGCCACGAATCTGCACAATCCATCCAGCGCGTACACCGGCGAGGCGGAGCTGCGTGCGCTTGGCGAAATCGCTCGGCGCCGCGGGGCTCGTGTTCTCGTCGATGAGGTCTATCTCGAAGCAGCCTTCGATCTGGCGCCCCGCTCCGCATTTCATCTGGGTCCTGAATTCGTTACAACGAACAGCCTCACAAAGGTGTACGGACTCAGCGGGCTGCGCTGCGGCTGGATTCTGGCGGACGCGGAACTCGCGCAGCGAATGTGGATGCTGGACGATCTCTTCGGTGTCAACGCGGCGCATCCCGCCGAGCGGTTGAGCGTGATCGTGTTTCAGAATTTCGACCGCGTCCGCGCCCGCTCGCGCACGTTGCTCGAAGCGAATCGTCAACTGCTGAATCAATTCCTCGCGGCGCGCGCGGATCTCGAGGTGCGGCCGCTCGAATTCGGAACCGTGGTCTTTCCGCGGCTGCTCACAGGACCAGTCGCGAGCTTCTGCGAACTCTTCCGCAATAAATATGAAGGCTCGGTCGTGCCCGGCTCGTTCTTCGAAATGCCCGATCATTTCCGGATCGGAATCGGCGGCGAGACAGAAGCAGTGGCGCAGAGTCTGGAACGCCTGGGCGCGGCGCTGGACGAGTTCTCAACGCTGAATACGCGCTGAGCCGCCCTTGGCAAACGCCCGCACCTGCTCCAGCGTCGCCATGGTGGTGTCGCCGGGAAATGTCGTCAGCAGAGCGCCATGCGCCCAGCCGAGCTTGACCGCCTCTTCCGGCGACTCTCCGGCGAGCAAACCGTAGAAAAATCCCGATGCGAACCCGTCGCCGCCGCCGACGCGGTCCAAAATATGCAGGTCGCAATTGGGCGCGCAGAAAGTCTTGCCGTCGATCCACGCCACCGCGCCCCAGTGATGCCGGTTTGTCGAATGGACCTCGCGCAACGTGGTGGCGACGATCTTGATCCGCGGGTGTTTGTGCACGACGCGATCGATCATTCCGAAAAACGCCCGCGGATCGAGCTTGGACTCGCTCGCGACTTCAGGGCCGGGCACGCCCAAACCGTTCTGCAGATCCTCCTCGTTTCCCACCAGCACGTCGACGTTCTCGACGATGCGGCCGATCACCGCCAGCGCGCGATCCTGGCCGCCTGAAATTCTCCACAGCTTCTCGCGGAAGTTCAGATCGAAGGAGATTACGGCGCCGGCGGCTTTGGCCGCCTGCATGCCCTCAATGATCAACTCCGCGGTGGTCTCCGAGAGCGCCGCGAAGATTCCGCCGCTGTGGAACCAGCGCACGCCGCCCGCGAAGATCGCTTTCCAATCGAAGTCGCCGGGCTTCAGCCGGGCTGCCGCTTCATTCGACCGGTTGTAGAACACTGCGGGCGCGCGCACGCCATGGCCGCGATCGCTGTAGACGGTGGCGATGTTCGGGCCTGTGACGCCGTCGTGCTCGAACCGCTTGTAGAAGGGCCTGACGCCCATGGCTCGCACGCGCTCGGCCACCAGATCGCCGATCGGATAGTTGACCATGGCCGTCGCGATGCCGGTCTGCATGCCGAAACAGTCCGCCAGGTTCGCGGCGACATTGAACTCGCCGCCACTGACGTGGATCTGGCATTCGCTGGCTTTACGGAACGGGATGATACCGGGGTCCAGCCGGTGGACCAGTGCGCCCAGCGACACGAAATCCAGCGCGCCATGCGGAGGAATGTTCAGGCCGTGATTCAAATCTCACGATAGCAAATGCGCTCGTTAGAGGATCGCGCTATTCTCACTCGCAGGGCGCGCCTCCGTCCTTTATTGCTGCGGCACGAAGAGCTCGGCGCCTAAGAGTGCCCCTCCCTGAGAGAAGCCGCCGGCAATGAGTACTTGACCGTTACCCAAAAGCGATGCCGTGTGTGCGATGCCCGGCCCAGGGTAGTGCAAGTCTAGTGCTGATCCGAGAACACCAGGCGTGACAAAGGTGCTGGAAGCCGGATCGAATATCTCGCCACTAGTAAGAGATCCGGTCTGATTCTCTCCACCCGATATAAGCACTCTGCCGCTTGAAAGGACGGTGGCGGCATGGCCGTCGCGTGCGCTGAACATCGAACCAGCAGGCGTGAAGACTCCGCTCGCCGGGTCGTAGATCTCGGTCGAAGACAATGAGACAGTTCCATTGAAGCCCCCTGCGATCAATACCGTACCGTTGTTCAACAGAGTCGCAGTTTGATAGACGCGAGCCGCGCTCATGGAACCCGTTCCAGAGAAGGCGCCTGTTGAGGGATCGAACAGTTCCGCGGTTGCGGCATACGCGGCACCTGTGCCTCCGGTAAACAGGACCTTGCCGTTGCCGAGCAGAGTTGCAGTGCCTTTGTACCTTTGAACCGACATGCTGCCCGTCAGCGTGAACGTGCCAACGGCAGGATCGTAGATCTCGGCCGTGAGTGCATCGCCGCCGGCGATGAGCACTGTTCCGTTTGGGAGCAGTGTGGCGGTGTGACCCTGGCGCGATGTGTGCAGGCTGCCGGTTGGAGTGTAGAGGCCGGTTGCGGGATCGTAGAGTTCAGCCGACGAGAGTTCGGTCGGACCCGACGAGCCCCCTGCAATCAAAACTTGACCATTCGGAAGCGGAGTGGCAGTGTGGTTCGCGCGCGGGCTGGTCATGCTGCCTGTGGGGCTGAACATCCGCGTCGAGGGATCGTACAAATCGGCAGTCGCAATAGCCGCACTAAAGAAATCGGGAAACCCACCAGTGACGAGAACGCGGCCACCCGTAGAAGCGTTGCGGTGTGCAGAAAGCGCTTAGAACTCATGTTGTTTCGCGGTCCAGTTAGCGGACTATCCAGCCGCGCGGATCCGAGGTGGCCGAAGAGATTGGCGGTGATCGTCACCGTACCTAAGTCATTGCAAGTGGCCAAGCCCGAAGCATTGATGGAGCAGACACTGGCCGATGAGGAAGTCCAGGCGACTGAAGACGTCCCATCGACGATACTGCCGTCATCATAGGTGACGATGCAAGTGAACTGTTCAGAGGTACCGGGGGCAAGGAACGAACTGGCCAGCGTAACTGACAGCGTCGTCGGCACTGGTTGCGGCACCGTGATCGTTGTCGAGGCATTCACATTGCCTGAAGACGCGCGAACGGTGGCACTCCCTGGCGCAATCGCGGATACGAGCCCGGTGGAGTTGACCGACACAATCGAAGGAGAGTCGGACACCCATTGTGATATGGCGGTCACATCGCGGGTGCCGTTAG
>WNFJ01462810.1_pt1 | contig 65401 bp, 49 predicted proteins | sample 5400461 | NCBI WGS metagenome assembly WNFJ01 (sample SAMN13153349, study PRJNA577476) | soil metagenome | isolation source: 115 cm saprolite on Douglas fir-dominated hillslope | place: USA:California | collected 2013-09-17
GCCGAATCTGAGGAACCCGTACATCCAGTCCTGGAACCTCACGCTCGAACGGCAGCTCGGCAAGAGCTGGCTGGCTCGCATGTCCCTCGCCGGCTCGAAGGGCACTGCACTGGCGAGCGGGCGCGACTTCAACTCTCCCTTGCCGGACGCTAAGGCGTCGACGTCCACGACCAACCAGCGGCGGCCGCTCTACTCGACTGGTCTCGGTCAAGTAGTGATGATGGAGCCGGCCGGCAACTCCATTTACAACTCATTGCAACTCACGGCGGAGAAGCGCTTCAGCCAGGGCTTCACGATTCTTGCCAATTACACCTGGGCAAAGACCATAGACGACAACGTAGGATCGGCCAATAAGGCAAATGGGACCAACGTCACCGATCCCTACAACCAAGCCTACGATCGCGGACCTTCGGACTACGACCTGAAGCACGTGTTGAACTTCTCGGGCGTCTGGAAACTGCCGTTGATGCCGGCGAATCGCTTGGCGAATTTCTTTGCAGGCGGCTGGAACATGACGTCGATCGTGGCCTGGCGTAGCGGCTTCCCGTTCACGGTGTTCAGCGGGCAGGACAACGCTCGTACAGGTCAGGGCAGCCAGCGCGCCGATCTCACGAGCGTGTCGCCGTATCTTTCCAACGACGGCCATGGCGCCATTGCGGCGCAGTACCTGAATAAGAAGGCTTTCGTTGTGAACGCGCTGGGCACTTACGGCATTCTCGGGCGCAACACTTTCCGCGGCCCGGGATCGTTCAACACAGACTTGGGTCTCCACAAGGATTTCCTGCTGCGCGAGGCCATGAAGTTCCAGTTCCGGTTCGAGGCGTTCAATCTGTTCAACAACGTAAACCTCTCGAATCCAAACAGCACGTTTACCAGCGGTAACTTCATGAGGATCACCAGCGCGGCTGATCCCCGCATTCTTCAGTTCGCGCTGCGGTTCGATTACTAGAGAAACCGCTTGCTTACGCGCGCGGCTCAGTTCTACGACCGGACAATGAACAAATGAAGCGAATGTGTCTTGCGTGGCTGTGCATCAGCGCTGCATTCGCATTTGAGCCGCCAAAGGTAATTAAGCACGTCACGGTCTACTCGAGGGCTGGACGATATGGCGGCTGGCCTGCGAATCACGGTGTCTGGTCCTGGAACAACGAAATCGTAGTTGGCTTCAGCGCGGCCTATTACAAATGGTTGGGCCCGGACAGGCATCCCTACGACCGTTCGAGGCCGGAGGAGCCGTACCTCGGCCGCAGCCTGGACGGCGGCGAAACTTGGAGCATCGAGCCCGTCCCCGCGCTCGTACCGCCCGAGGGCATGTACACGGCGTCGGGGCCTGGCGGAAAAGCCGCCGATCTGTCACAGCCGATCGACTTCATGCATCCAGGATTCGCGATGGCGCTTCGCATGACCGAGGGGCAAAAAGGGCGCTCGTGGTTTTTCTTTTCTTATGATCGCGGGAAGTCGTGGACCGGGCCCTTCAATTTTCCGATGCTCGGCCAAACAGCCATCATGGCTCGGACCGACTACATCGTCAACGGAAGGCATGACGCGATGGTGTTCCTTACCGCGGCCAAGTCTGGCGGCGGCGAGGGACGTCCATTCGTGGCGCGCACAACCGACGGCGGGCTGACCTGGAAATTCATGGCGTGGATCGCGCCCGATCCGGGCGCGGGGTTTTCGATCATGCCGTCGTCCGTGCGGCTGTCGCAGACGGAAATTGTGACGGCGGTGCGCCATGAAAATTCGCTGCGCAAGGGTCCGAACTGGATCGACGCTTACGTGACCAAGGACGACGGCGTGACGTGGCAGTACCTGAGCCGGCCGGCGCCCGATACCGGAGACAAGAGCGGGAATCCTCCGAGCCTGATCAAGTTGCAAGACGGCCGCCTGGCAATCACGTACGGCCACCGCGCCGCTCCGTTTGAAATGCGAGCGCGCCTGAGCTCGGACGGTGGCAAGACATGGGGTAAGGAAATCCTCCTTCGCGGCAACGCAGGCGCGTGGGACATCGGCTACTCTCGCACGGCGCAGCGGCCCGACGGGAAAATCGTGACGGCGTATTATTGGGCCACCGAACCACAGAGGGAGCGCACGATCGAAGTCACGATATGGGACCCAGGCAGCGTGGAGAAGTAAGCGCGCCCTTTCACGTCTCGGGGCATAAGAACGACAACGCTTGCTTCATCGTCGTACTTCGACGGATGCTACACCTTCTACCGTCCTCCGAAGAGTCCGTACGCCGTTCTGGCTCATCCCACTATAGTAATTCCAACGGCCCGTAAGGAGACGTGGGGCACAGACATCCCTCGCGGTACGCGCTGCCCTTAAGCTTCGTGGGATTGGTTCTGTCTGGACCGGGTTCTTTACCACGAGCAGATATTGGCGCTGGTGTTGGGACCCGGACGGGAACGAAGTTCGGGAAGGGGAAGGGGCTGCGGGTGTTTGCGGACGGGAAGGAGATTGCGCGTCTGAGTTGGGGAGGGTCACGGGGAGGCTGGGAAAATAGTCGCTCCGCAGAGTTGAATGAAGAGTTAGACTATACACATCTACCGGCGAACGAGGAAAGGCGCCGGGAGTTGGGGTGTGATATGCGGATTTCGTATTTGGCGCTGCTAATCTTGCCAATGCTTCCGGCGCAGGATTTCCGCGCGACGCTAAGTGGACGCATCACCGATCCGCACAATGCGGCTATCGCCGGAGCGGTAGTCTCGCTTCGCGATGTGGAGAAGAACGAAACTCTGCGGCAGACCACCGACCACGAAGGCAATTACGTCTTCGCGCTGATTCAGCCTGGCAACTACGAACTGACCGCGGCGCATCCCGGCTTCAAGAATTACAAGCGCAGCGGGTTGACGCTGAATGTTAACCAGGCGGCCAGGCTCGATGTGAAGCTTGAGCTTGGCTCGACCAGCGAGCAAGTGACCGTAACGGCGGATGTTTCCTTGCTGGAATCGAGTTCCGGAGATCGAGGCGGGTTGGTGGATGGCAAGACGATCGCCGAAATGCCGCTGAACGGGCGCAATCCCTTCATGCTTGCCGGTCTGGTGGCGGGAGTGGATTACAACGGTTCGCTCGCCTATCAGAGGCCCTTCGACAACGGTGCGATTGCGCAGTGGGGCGTAGGAGGAACTTCGCAGTCGGCGGCATTCCTGATCGATGGCGTACCGAACAATGCGCAGGCGGGCGGCAACAACATCGCGTACGTCCCGCCGGTCGATTCGGTGCAGGAGTTTAAGATTCAGACCAACGCCTACGACGCGCAGTACGGGAAGACCGCGGGCGGCGTGATGAACGCGGTTCTGAAGAGCGGCTCCAACACCGTACATGGATCGGCTTATGAGTTTCTGCGGCGCAATTGGCTGGACGCCAATTCGTTCCAGAACAACGCGCGGGGAGCCCCCAAAGACGGACATTCATTGGATCAATACGGGGGCTTGGTGAGCGGCCCTGTGATTCTGCCCAGGATTTACAACGGCGGCAATCGAACTTTTTACATGGTGAACTATGAGCGCTACCAGGAGGATTCGCCGCAGCCGCTGGTGCTCTCCGTGCCCGCGCTCGAGATGCGCGATGGCGATTTTTCAAAGCTGATGGACAAAGCCGGGCGTCCGTACGTTATCTACGATCCCGCCACGGGAGCGAACAACAGCGCAGGCGTCTTTGACCGGTCGCCATTCCCGAACAACATCATTCCGCGCGATCGCATCAATCCGATTGCACAGAAGATACTGAGTTACTTTCCAAATCCGAACACCACTACTCCCGGCGAAGACTACTCCCAGAAGAACTTGTTTCTGTCGGGAGGACTGAACCCCGCCGGCGATGCGTTCTATAACCTGGCCATCAAGGTGGATCAGAACGTCAGTGAGCGTCACCGGTTCTTCGTGCGTTATACGCGCAACGACCGTACCGAGACCCGGCCAACCAACGGCGTTGCGGCCGACAAGCCCGGCGTGGACGGCCAGGATCCGCTGAAACGCATCAACGACTCGGCGTCGATCGATTGGGTGAGCACCCTATCGCCTACGCTGCTGCTGAATGTGCGCACCTCCTTTGCGCGGTTTGTGGAAGCCTCCTGGGCTACTCCCGACAACAATTTCGATATCACTCAACTCGGCTTCCCGAAGTCGCTCGCGGACGCGTTGCCCTATGGACATTACTTTGGCCGCTACACGTTCAGCGGGTATCAATCGCTGGGGCGTTATCCGAGTTCGAACATATCCAATACCTTCACGCTACACCCCAGTTTCACCTGGTCGCGTGGCGCGCGGATGCTGAAGGGCGGAGTAGATATGCGGCTCCTCCAGTATTCGACGCAAAATTCCGGAGACATCTTTACGCTGGGGGCCTCGGCGAACTTCACGCAAGAGTTGTACAACACGGGTGAAGCATTGAAGGGGAATTCCATCGCGTCCTGGCTGCTCGGAACGCCGAGCTCGGGATCCGTGAATTACAACGTTTTCCCTATCTATCAGTTTCCTTATATAGCGCCGTGGGCGCAGTTCGATTGGAAGGTCTCCCGCCGGCTGACAATCAATCTGGGCATTCGCGAGGATCTGAACATTCCACCCAAGGAACGTTTTAACCGCATGGATCGCGGCTTCGATCCGGGCGCTCCGTCGGCAGTCGACAGTCTGGTCGATCGCTCGAAGTATCCTCTTCCAACAATCACCGGGTCATTGGCATTTGCCGGAGTGAACGGCCTGCCCTCCCGTGCCGTGGACCGCTATTACCGCACACTGCAACCCCGGTTTGGCTTCGCTTACGCCGTGACGCCAAAGACAGTGCTGCGCGGCGGATGGGGCCGCTTCTTCGTGAATCCGAACAACGACTACTTGCAGACGGCTGGATTCAGCAACACCACACCGCTGGTTTTCTCGGCGGACGAGAGCAGACTGCCTCTGAATAACAAGATCGACAATCCGTTTCCCGATGGCGTTCTGCTTCCACATGGAGCGGCCGACGGATCTCTTACATTTGCCGGACGCGGGTTCAACATGGTGAACACCAGGTTTCGACTGCCGCATGTGAATAGTTTTTCGTTCGGCCTGCAGCGCTCGCTTACGGTGCGTAGCGTTCTGGACGTATCGTACTCGGGCAGCCGGGGCGTCGACCTTCAGGATTCGCGGACGATGAACGATATTCCGGCTTCCATGCGCGACAGTTGCAATTATTACGCCGGCGGTAAGCCAGGCTTCTGCGACAAGACGTTCTCGAATCCGTTTGCAAATATTCCGGCGTTCACGGGAACCAGCTTGTTCTCGAGCACCACGCTTTCCCGGGCTACGCTGTCTGCTCCCTTCCCGCAATTTGGACAGATCACGGAATTGATGCGAAACGACGGCAGACACTGGTACGACTCGTTGCAGACCAGTTATTCCATCCGCAACCGCTGGACGACATTCCGGGCCAACTACACCTATTCGAAGACGCTCGAGCAATCGGGCTTCCTGGACCCGCAGAATTTCGTGATGCAGAAGGGACCCGCCGGGTACGATGTTCCACATCATTTCTCGTTGAGCTCAGTGACGCAGATTCCTGGCGGAAAGAGCGGTCCCCATCTGGTTCGTAAGGTGATCGGCGGCTGGCAAAGCTCGGTAATCGTCCAGCAACAGTCCGGCCGTCCCTGGAACCTTCCGACCAACATTCTCTACTTCAAGGACGCGGCGCTGAATATCGACTGGAGTAAACAAGTGGTGCAGGCGGTGACCGCGTGCGTCGCGCAATGGAATAACAACGGCACCATTACGATGCTCAAATACAGCGCGGATGCGGGCTGTACGACGCCGAACTGGATCGTGTCGCCGCGCTACTCGCCCCGCTACGAGCCGAACCGCATGAGCAACATTCGTCTGCAAGGTTTCCGGCTGATCGACTTATCGCTGGACAAGATGACCGCTATCAATGAACGCTTCAAACTGCAGTTTCGGGCCGAGATGTTCAATTCGTTCAACTCGTTCTTTCTGACCAACCAGGCGTTCGACAACTCCGCGACGAACACCACATTTGGATCGATCATCAAGGCGGGAGTGAGCGCACCGAACTCGAATTATCCGCGGCAGTGTCAACTCGGATTCAAGTTGCTCTGGTGAACAGAACAGTTTTTTGGTTGTTGGTCACCCGTCAAAGCGCTGTATGCTGCCTCTTGTAGGGATTGTGATGAAGCTTTTGATCTTTGCTCTGTTTGTTGTGCTTGCGTTCAGTAATCTGTTCGCCCAGAAGCCTGGCTGGCAGCCGTCGCCTGGCCACACCCAAGTGCCCATATGGCCAGGCACTGTCCCTGACGCGCAGTTTGGCCCGCCGCCCAACACCGAAACGGTGCCCGAACCCGGAGAGGTGGACAACGTCGCACAACCCACGATGACGGTTTATTCGCCAAAGGGCAAAAATACGGGCGCTGCGGTAGTCGTCTTTCCCGGCGGGGGCTATTATGTGCTAGCGATCGATCTCGAAGGCACGGAGGTCTGTGACTGGCTGACATCCAAGGGGATCACGTGCGTGCTGTTGAAGTACCGCGTTCCGAACTCGGGGATGCATGGGGATGGGCGGCGTCAGATAAAGCCGAAAGCCCCCATGGCGTTGGAAGATGCGCAGAGGACGGTGGGGCTGGTTCGCTCTCGTGCCGCCCAGCACCGTATCGATCCGCACAAGATCGGCGTGCTTGGATTCTCAGCCGGCGGGCACCTGGTGGCTGATATCAGCACGCATTTCGACCAACGTTTGTATCCCGCCGTAGATGCGGCCGACAAAGAAAGCTGCCGCCCCGATTTCGCAGTGGCGCTTTATCCGGGGCATCTCTGGATTTCCCACCAGGGCTTTGAGTTGAATCCGGATGTTCCTGTCACACGCCAGACGCCTCCTACCTTTTTGCTGCAGGCCGAGAACGATCCCGTGGACAGCGTCAACAACGCCCTGGTTTACTACGTTGCGCTGAAAAAGGCCGGGGTTCCAGTAGAGATGCATTTATATGCGGAAGGCAAACATGCCTTTGGGCTGCGTCCCACGAAGTTTCCGATAACGCGATGGCCCCAGTTAGTGGAGACGTGGCTGGGGACGATCGGGATGATTTCGAAGTAGCTGCTCTGGGATCGCATACGACAAACGGGACTCCCCACGCCACCTGCTGCTGTCCGATCATCGACGCGCTCGCAGGTTCTGGAAACACCCAGCGCTGTTCACAGCGGGTGCAATCTTCCCGTGACACAACTTGTACTCTTTCAGTGGGTTTAGAATGAAGAGGAGGAGTGTATGAAGAAACCCCCTGACGAGCCAGTCTGTTGCAAAGGCCCGGTTTACCCGACCGTCTTCGGCCGGCGGAGCTTTATCCAAGTGGGCGTGCTCGGCGGTCTGGGCATTAGTCTTGCGGACCTCTTTCAATCCACGGCGCGGGCCAGTGTCGTTCGGCCCCCCAACGCTCCGTTCAGCCAAAACGAAGGTCCGGCGAAGAGCGTTATTCAGATCATCCTCCCCGGCGGACTCGCTCACCAGGAGTCGTGGGATCCGAAGCCCGAGGCGCCCATCGAGTATCGTGGTCCCTTCGGTGTCGCCAAAACGAAGATCCCGGGCGTGGTTTTCAGCGAGAATCTCTCACGCACCGCGCGAATCGCGGACAAGATCACGGTGGTGCGCTCCATTACCGGTCGAATTCCCGATCACGAGCAAGCCACGTATCTGATGTTGACCGGCTACCTTCCCACGCCTGCCATTCTGCATCCCTGCATTGGCGCAGTGGTCGCGCACGAATTCGGACCGCGCAAGGACCTGCCGCCGTTCGTCGGAGTGCCGCGTGTTCCCATCCAGGCCGGAACCGGTTATCTCAGCTCTAAGTTCGGAGCTTTCGAGGTCGGCGCCGATCCGGGCCAGCGGGATTTCAAGGTTCGGGACATTACTCTCGCAAAGGGCGTAACGGAGGAGCGTTTCGACCGCCGCCAGAACGCACGGGAAGCCGTCGAGAGCCACTTCCGGCAGCTCGAGTCGAATCCGGCCGAGCTGGACGCGATGGGCGACTTTTACCAGCAAGCCTATAAGATCATCAGCTCGCCGGCGGCGCGCAAGGCTTTCTCGCTCGACGGCGAACCGGATTCGATGAAAGCGCTTTATGGCGAATACCGCAATCCGCGCAACGGCCAGCCCTTCAGCATTGGTCGTCAGTTGATGCTGGCGCGGCGTCTGGTGGAGGCCGGGGTTCGCTTCGTCACCGTGATGTACGGTGGCTCCGAAGGATGGGACAATCATCTGCGCATCAAGGACGCCGTGGCAAACGGCATGCCCGCCTTCGACCACGCGTTCTCCGGACTGATCACCGATCTGGAACAGCGCGGGCTGCTCGACTCCACGCTGGTGACCGTATCGAGCGAGTTCGGCAGAACGCCCAAGGTCAACGACAACGCGGGACGCGACCATTGGGCTCGCGTTTACTCGCAAGTGCTGGCCGGCGGCGGCATCGCCAAGGGGCAGATTTATGGCGCATCGGACGCAACGGCCAGCGAGCCGGATCGCGACCCGGTGCCGGTGGAAGACTGTCTCGCCACCATCTATCACCAGCTTGGGATCGACTCCGAAGATCGTCTGCTCGCGCCTGGTGGCCGGCCCATCGACATCGTGCGCGGCGGGAAAGTTGTAAACGGTCTGATCGGCTGAAAGTATGCCGCGGCGAATTCTTTTCGCAGTACTGCTCGCCGCAACGGCGGGGGGTGAGCCGCAGCACATGCTCCAGTGGGTGCTCCCTCGCGGCGGTACGCGCGGGACGACGGTCGAAGTCAATCTGCACGGCATTTACCTCAGCGAGCCGCGCGAAGTCCTCTTCTACGGCCGCGGCATCAAGGCTTCCACACCTACTCCAGGAGCCAAGCCGGACGAAGACGTAAAGGTGCGTTTCGAAGTCGCGCCGGATTGTCCGCTGGGCGAGCATGTCCTGCGCCTTCGCACTGCCTCGGGGTTAAGCGACGCGATGACGTTCTGGGTCAGCCGCTTTCCCACCGTGATGGAAACGGAGAAGAAGATCGGCGACAACGATACCGTCGGGACCGCGCAGGCCGTGCCGATGAATTCCACCGTGGAAGGACAGATTGATCCGGGGGACCGGCCCGATCGCGACGTTTATTCGGTAGCCGCCCGCCAGGGCGAGCGAATCTCAGTGGAGGTTGAATCGGTCCGGCTCGGCACGCTGCATTACTCGAATGGCGAGAACGACCTGTCCGTGCGGATTCTGGATGCCGCCGGACACGAGCTGGCTCATGCCGACGACAGCGCTATGTACGTGCAGGATCCGATTCTTTCCATCGTCGCCCCCCGTTCGGAAGAATATTTCGTCGAGATCGCACAGGCGCTGTATCAGCCGCCGCGTCAAGCTTGGTATCGCGTCCATATTGGCAATTTCACGCGCCCGACTGGCATCTATCCGGCTGGTGGCCAGGCGGGCGAAAAGCTCAGCGTGCACGTGTTCGGAGATCCGGCCGGCGCGCGCGTGGAAACGGTCACGCTTCCGAAAACGCTTGGCAACTTCGATTATTTCGCGGGATCGTCCGGAGAGCAGCCGCCTTCGCCGAACGTGCTGCGGGTGTCGCCATACCCGAACGTTCTCAAAGCCGATGGCGACGGTCCCACTCCGGTGCAGGCGCTTCCCGCTGCATTGAATGGCATCTTCACTCAGAAAGGCCGCTCAGACACATTCAGTTTTCAGGCCAAGCAGAACGAAGTGTGGCGCGTGCGAGTTTATGCGCGGACGCTCGGATCGCCGATGGACCCGAAAATCCGGATACGCGCGGCCAACAACCCGAGAGATCTTCTGGCCGCCGAGGATTCCAAGATGACGGACCTCGGCTACGTTTCAGGGCGTGGCACCTGGTCCGTGAAGGATGTGCTGGATCCGGTCGCAATCTTTACGGCTCCTGGCGACGGCCAGTATATCCTTGGCATCGAAGACACGCGCGGATTGGCCGGCCCGGACTACGTCTATCGCGTCGAAATCGAGCCGGTCCGCAATACGATATACACGCACATCACCAGTCCGGATGGTTACCAGATCCCGCGCCTGGTGGGACTCATCGTACCCAAGGGAAGCCGCTGGACAGTTAACGTGCAGCTTGCGCCGGGATTGGGCAACAACTACAAGGATGAGATTGAACTGGAGGCGTCTGGCTTGCCTCGCGGTGTTACGATGATCGCTCCGCGATTCCCGAAGGGGGCGAACCGCATGCCCGTTCAGTTCGTCGCGGCGCCGGATGCCGAGCAACAATCCGCGCTGATTGAGTTGAGCGCGCATCCGGTGAATCGCTCGGTGCTGCTCGACACCGCGTCGCGTCAGGCATTTTATCTGTTCAACCGGCCGAACGAGTACCCGTGGCACCTGGTGTTCCTCGACAAGTTTGCGCTCGCTGTCACGCAACCCGCTTCGTTCGATATTGAACTCGACCAGCCGACGGTTCCGCTAGCCAGGAACGGTGAAATGTTGCTGCATGTGAAAGTGAATCGTCACGGCGATTTTAAAGGTCCTGTCGAGATGCAGACCGATTGGTTGCCGTTGAACGTCTCGGGCAGTCCCTCGGTTACAATACCCGCCGATAAGACCGAAGGGTCGTTCAGAATTCAAGCGAACGACCGTGCCATTCCTGGGAAATATCAGGTTGCAATGAACGCCTCCACCACCGGCGGCGACGGTTTCAGTGGATACGGGCGCGTTCGCGTTTCCTCCGAGTTCGTCAACCTCGAAGTATCCGATCCGTTCGTCACCATCGACCTGCAGCGCTCTTCAGTCGAGCGCGGCCACCGTGGGGAAATAGTAGGCTCGCTCAAGCAAAATAAGCCGTTCACCGGCAAAGCCGCGGTCACGCTTTTGCGCCTGCCGAAGGGCGTCACCTTGGTGCAACCAGTCCCGGAAATCACAGCGAGTGACCAGCGGGTGGTTTTTCACGTTGATGCACAGCCAGACGCACTGCTGGGCTTGTATCGGGACATCGGATGCGAACTAACGTTGACTGAGGAGGGTCAGCCGATCAAGCAGCACACCGGCTCGGGCGTGTTGCGCGTGGACCCCGCGCGGGATGCGCCTTCACAATCCATCGCCGCAGCCAGCGCTTCACCAGTATTGGCTCCGGTGGCGGCCAGGATGCCGGCGGTTTCCGAACCACAGCGTCCGGTGAGCTTTCGGCTGGACGTGATGCCCGTGTTCTTCCGCGCCGGCTGCAATTCCGGAGGCTGTCACGGCGCTGCTTTAGGAAAAGACGGATTCCATCTTTCGCTCTTCGGCTACGACCCGGCAGGCGACTACTACCGTCTGACGCAACAAATGGTTGGCCGCCGCATCGACCTGGCTGCTCCGGAGCAAAGCTTGTTGGTACTCAAGGCAACAGGCGCGGTTCCGCACTCCGGCGGCCGCCGTTTCAAGACGGACAGCGCTAACTACGACGCGCTGCTGCGTTGGATTCAATCCGGCGCGCCCGACGATACCGCTAAGGTGCCGCAGGTGACCGGCATCTCGCTGGTCCCCGATAAAGTGGTGTTCTCCGGCAAACAGACCCAACGGCCGCTCCAGGTAATCGCAAAGTATAGCGACGGGACTACCCGGCCGGTGAACGATCTTGCTCTATATCTCACGAACAATAAGAGCACCGCCGATATCGACGATCACGGCGTGGTCACCGCCGGCAAAAAGGGCGACACCTTCGTCTTCGCCCGTTTCTCGAAGTTCACCACCGGGGCAGAGATTATCGTCTTGCCGAACGACAAGAACTTCAAGTGGCCGAAGGTGGCCCCGAACAACTACATCGATGAGCTGGTCGACGCGAAACTGAAGTATCTCCGCATCCTGCCAAGCCAGCTCGCGACCGATGAACAATTTCTGCGGCGCGTATACCTGGATCTGACCGGCCTGCTGCCGACGTCCGCGGAATACTGGACGTTCATGCAGAGTCCGGACCGCGACAAGCGCGCCAAGCTGGTGGACGCTCTGCTCGAGCGCGATGAATTCGCCGATCTCTGGACCGCAAAGTGGGCCGAGACGCTGAAGATCGTCACGGGCGGCAACAGCGCCTTCGGAACGGATCGCAAGGCGGCATATTCTTACTACGAGTGGATTCGAGAGCAGATGCGCCGCGATGCTCCGCTCGACCAGTTCGTCCGCGCGCAGCTCACCGCCAGTGGCAGCAATCTGCACGATCCGGCCGTCAATCTCTACACGATGATCCCGCAAGGTCAATACGACCCCAAGGCTGTAGCGCTGGACATAGCGCAGGTTTTCACCGGCGTTCGCATACAGTGCGCGCAATGTCATAACCATCCCTTCGACCGTTGGACTCAGGATGACTTCTACGGATTCGTCAGCTTCTTCACGGGCGTGAAGCGCAAGACTGAATCCGAGTCACGCGAGTTCTATATCTGGGACGATCCCAACGCGCCACCCGCCAAGCACCTGCTGGACGATCATCCCGTTCCCGCTAAATTCCTGGGCGGATCGGAACCGGACGTGAAGGGCAAGGACCCGCGCGAAGCGCTTGCAGAATGGCTGACTGCGAAAAACAACCCGTTCTTCGCGCAGAATCTGGCGAATCGCATCTGGGCGCATTTCTCTGGCCGGGGAATCATCGAGCCGGTGGATGATGTCCGCATCAGCAATCCTCCCTCCAACCGCGAGCTGCTCGAAGAACTCAGCCGGCGGCTGGTTGATTATCAATTCGACATGAAGCGCTTGATCCGCGACATCTGTGCATCGCGTACCTATCAGCGATCCTCGGTGGCCAACGCATCCAACCGGGACGACGACACGCAGTTCTCGCACGCCCGTCTGCGCCGGCTTCGCGCCGACCTGCTGCTGGATGCCATTTCCTCAGTTACCGACAGCGCGTCTGCATTCAATAACTATCCCGCCGGATTCCGTGCAGTCGAGTTGTTTGAAGGCGGAGCTCGCACCAATAACTATTTCTTGAAGACTTTCGGCCTTGCGAATCGCGACGCCGTCAATGCATCCCAGACACATCTGGAGCCCACCCTGGCGCAGGCGCTGCACTTAATCAACGGCGATACGATTGAGGGCAAGGTGGCCCGCAGCCAGGTGGTCGCGAATCTGCTGAAGGAGAAGCAATCGCCCGACACGATCATCGTTGAACTCTATATCCGCGTCCTAAGCCGTAAGCCGAGCGAGGCGGAAATGAAGAGGCTGCTTTCGCTGGTCGCCGAAAAGCCCCTGGACCGGCAAGGCTACGACGACATCTTCTGGGCCCTGCTTAACTCTTCCGAGTTCGAATTCAATCATTAAGAGATGTGTTTTAAATTAAGAAAGGCCCGGTTCATCTTATTCGCCGCGGTGCTTGTTCCGCTCGCCGCGCAAACGCAAAAGCGAATCGAGTATGAGACCGATGTCAAGCCGATCTTCCAGCGCCATTGCCTGACCTGCCACAGCGCCGGTCAAATGACCGCAGGCTTGAGTTTGGAGTCGTACCCCGGAATTCTGAAGGGCGGTGGATCCGGTGAAATCGTCAAGCCCGGTCGCGCAGCCGCCAGCCTGCTCTACCAGGTTGTTGCGCAGGAGACTGACGGCGTGCCGCGCATGCCGCTGGGGCAGCCTAAGATTCCCGACAACGAGATTGCAATCATTCGCGAGTGGATCCAGCAAGGACTGCTGGCCGACGCGACCAGCCAACCCAAGGGGCAGGCGGCCCAACCCGTGGACTTCAAGCCGGCTTCCGCGAATCCGGTTGCAGGCCCACCACCAATGCCCGGGAATCTGCCGCCGATTGCTTTGCCCGAGCCGGTGCATCCCCATCCCGTAACTGCTCTGGCTGCGAGTCCGCGCGCTCCGCTGCTCGCCATCGCAGGGCACGAGCGCATTTATCTGTACGATTTGAAAAACCGGGTTTCGCCCGGCATTCTTCCCTTCCCTGAAGGTATCCCGTACGTGCTGCGGTTTAGCCGCGATGGGACAACTTTGCTCGCGGGCGGCGGGCGCGGCGTACAGGCCGGCCGCGTAGTCCTCTTTGATGTGCGCACCGGAAAGCGCACAGCCGTGATTGGACAGGAGACCGATATTGTACTCGCCGCGGATATCAGCGCCGACGGCAAAATGGTGGCTCTCGGCGGCCCGTCGAAGGTGGTGAAAGTGTTCTCCGTGCCGGACGGCAAGCCGCTTTATCAAATAACCAAGCACACAGACTGGATCACCGCCATCAGCTTCAGTCCGGATGGCTCGCATCTTGCCACCGCGGATCGCGCCGGCGGAATATTCCTGTGGGAGAGTCAGACCGGCGGCATTATGGTGAGTCTCGCTGAGCACAAGGATTCCGTCACAACACTCACGTGGCGCGGCGATGGCCGCGTGCTTGCTAGCGGGGGCGAAGACGGCGAATTGGTTCTGTGGGATTCACAGAATGGATTTCCAATCGCCACGGACACGAAGACGCACATTCCCAAGGCCACGGGACCGGTCTACGGGAAACCTCGTTCAGGAGTTCTCAGCGCGGATTTCATGCCGGACGGGCGCTTGGTAACAGTGGGACGCGACCGTGTCATCCACATCTTCACCACGGACGGCAAACCGCAGTCGGCATCCGCACCGTCCGAGTCGCTCCTGACGAAAGTCGTCGCATCCTTCGACGGCAAACTCGCCGCTGCCGGCGACTACGATGGCCGCGTCGTCCTCTGGAACGGCAAGGAGAGCGAACTCATCCCGCGCCTAAGCGTCCCTCAGCCTGCCGCGAGAGTTGGGGCCGCAGCGCACTGAGTTGCGACGCCGGCCCGCGGCGGTTATCCATTTGGCGGGGGACAAAGCCAAGGCAAAGGCGGCCTGCCAGGATTTCCTCACCCTCTGGAAAATAACTCGTGCAGCGATCGGCGTTGTCCCAAGCTGACCGTGTGGTTTGGTTTATTGGCCCGCCGAGAGCGGATTCTGAATGATCCCCATGTGACCGCCTGGATCGCCCGGTCCGGAACAACGCTGCTCATCGCCGCAATACGAAGATTGAACGTTCAGTCTTCGCGCTGAAGCCCATCACCGCAGCCGCGTACGAACGCGCACCGCGGATCGCGCGTAAGCGCACCCACCGCCTGGGTACCCGGACTCCGGATGTTCTGCACGTCGCCGCGGCGCTAGCACTAAGAGCGGAGACCTTCTACACTTTCGACGCCAGGCAATTGAACCTGGCCAAAGCGGAAGGGTTAAAACAACCAGATCAAGACGGCCGGGCTGATTCCTCGCCGTCTCTTACTAGATCGGTTTTCTCGTAAAGCTCAGAAACCTTGAATTGGACTTCGATCGAGCCGAGTTCGATATGGTCATCGGGCTTCGCGAACGAAGTCAGCACCCACTTTCCGGCAGCATCGCGAGTATACACGTCCACATGGACTCGGTCGCTTGCGACGAGCACGTACTGCACAAGGGTGGGTACAGCCCGGTAATGCTCAAACTTACGGCCGCGATCGTAAGCCTCGGTCGAACTGGATAGCACCTCCACGATCACACTTGGATTGAGAAGAGTATCGCGGCGCTGATCCAGAAAATGCGGCTCCCCGCACAAGGCACTCACATCGGGATATGTATAGAGCCCGGTGGAACTTACGTTAACACGCATATCGCTACCGTACACGCGACAGTTGCGCTGGCGGAACTGAAGATAGATGAGACCTGCCATGTTCATGACCAGAATATTATGGGCCTCCGGCGCCCCAGCCATGGCAAACATCTCACCCGCAAAATATTCGCTCTTATGCTCGGCTTTGCGCTCCAGTTCGAGATACTGCTCTGGAGTGACGGGAACTCTCGCTTGTGTCGACATACCTGCTAAGACCTTAGCACGGGGAATCCGCGTTCGGAGGATTTGGTGGAGGCGGCGGGAGTCGAACCCGCGTCCGAGAAAGCCCGCCGTGAAAAGAACTACGTGCGTTTCCGCTTCGGTGTTTGTCGGCCGCCGCATTAGAAGCGGCAAGAAAACGGCGGCTTAGCCCGATTGTCGTCAGCCTGCTGCTCCGGACAGAAGCTCTCGGCCCAATCCTCGAAAATGACGCCTGATGGATACCGTCGAGGCCCAGCACCCCAGGCGGCTACCTAATTAATTAGGCAGCGTATGCAAACTGCGTGTTGGCAGTTCTGGTTTTCCGATCGTTTTACGGGAGCTCGGAACCCGGCACGCCTTCCCACAACGATTCAATCCCGTCGAATCCGTTGCGCCCCCTTTCCACTATCATTGTATCAGTAATGCCCAGCGTTACCGCGGTTCCTGAGATCAAGAAAGAAAATCAGGATCAGCGAGCACCACTCTACAACGTCGTTCTTCTGGACGATGACGAGCACACCTACGCGTACGTGGTGGAAATGCTCATCAAGCTGTTTGCCTGCTCGGAATCGGCCGCCTGGAATCACGCCGTGGAGGTGGACACCACCGGCCGGACCGTGGTCATGACCTGCGAGCTGGAGCAGGCCGAATTCGGGCGCGACCAGATCCACGCCTATGGCGCCGATTGGCGGATGCCGCAGTCGAAAGGTTCCATGTCGGCGGTTGTGGAACCAGTTCCGTAAGACGTATCGGCGTTTATCTGCGTTAATCCGCGGCCAAAATTGTTAGGCACCAATTTCGCATCCCTTCGTCCAAAAGCAGGAAGGGGAGAACCGCATGCCGAAAACACTTCTTGTTGCTCTTGCATTTGCCAGCCTGCCCATCTTGGCCCAGAATCCGTCGCCGCAGCTTAGCTGCCAGGATGGCGGGTTTCACAACGACCGTCTGATCACCCACTGCGAGATGAAGGAACTGACTGTTGGCGCGCCGCGCGGCGCCATCCAGATCGATCCCGGAGTGAACGGCGGAGTCACGGTTAAAGGATGGAGCCGCGGTGATGTGCTGGTTCGCGCTCAAGTCCAGACCGCGGCGGAAACCGAGTCCGAGGCGCACGCCATGACGTCTCAGATCCGCATCGAGTCCGGAGCGGGTCAGATTCGGGCGGAAGGCCCCAACATGGACCGGTACCATAACTGGTCCGTTTCTTATGAGATCTTCGTGCCCCACCAGTCCGATGTACGAGCCAAGGCGCATAACGGCGGCATCCGTATCGCCGATGTGCGCGGGAAGATCGAGTTCGAAGCAGTCAATGGCGGCGTAACGCTGCAGCGGCTGGCCGGCGAGGTTCACGGCCACACCAGCAATGGCGGCTTGACCATCGAACTCGCGGGCGATCGCTGGGACGGCCATGGTATGGACGTCGCGACTACGAATGGCGGCATCAAGCTGGATGTGCCGACCAACTACTCCGGGCATTTCGAATCGTCCACGGTGAACGGGAGCGTGAATGTCGATTTCCCGGTAACGGTCCACGGACGCATCGACAAGGATCTGTCTTTCGATGTGGGGCAGGGTGGCGCGACGGTTCGAGCTGTAACGACCAACGGCGGCGTGAAAATCAGGCGGTCGTGATTTGGCGCACTTCAACGTGAGTGCGCAGGATCTCCGCCACGCTCCAGGCCTGCGCGATGCAGCCTCCCGGATGATGCGGCGGATCGCCGTCGAAAACTTCCGAGATCTGCCCCAGTCCCGCCTGCCATAAGTGCGCGCGCAACGGCTCCAGAAACTTCCCGGCGCGCTCGCGCGCTTCACCGCCGTGCAGCTTCACATAAGCCGTTAAGAATGGCCCGAGCAGCCAGGGCCAGACCGTGCCTTGATGATACGCGCTGTCGCGCGCGTAAGGATCGCCGCCATAGCGTCCCCGATAGTTTGGACCGCGGGGAGAAAGCGTCCGCAGACCATAGGGAGTGAGCAACTCCCGCTCCACTACCTCCAAGACTCGGAACGCTTTGTCGTTTGGAAGCATGCTATGAGGCAGGCTCACGGCGAAAATCTGGTTGGGACGGATAGAGCCGTCCCGTCCGGAATCGCGTACGACGTCATAAAGACACCCGTCGGCTTCGTTCCAGAATATTTCGACGAAGCGCTCGCGCCCACGCTCCGCGAGAACAGCATAGTGGGCGGCCTGATCGCGGTCGCCGAATCCCGTTGCGAGCCGCTCCATCACGCGCAGCGCGTTGTACCACAGCGCCTGAATCTCCACCGGCTTGCCCTCGCGCGGCGTCACCACCCAGTCGCTCACCTTGGCGTCCATCCAGGTGAGCTGCACTCCGGGTTCGCCGGCATGCAGCAGGCCGTCGGAATCGAGGCGAATTCCATAGCGCGTTCCGAGCTGATGCCACGCGACAATGTCCGCCAGCGCTTCGTACAGTTCGGTCCGCACGAAATCGTAGTCGCCCGTGTAGCGCAGGAACTCGAAAACCGCGTGGAACATCCACAAAGTTGCGTCCACGGTATTGTATTCGGGCGCCTCGCCGGCTTCGGGAAAACGGTTCGGCAGCATTCCATGGTCGATGCTGCGCGCGAATGCCCTCAGGATGTTGCGCGCCTCCTCGTACCGGCCCGTGACCAGCGTGAGTCCGGGCAAAGAGATCATGGTGTCGCGTCCCCAGTCGCCGAACCACGGATAACCGGCAATCACGGTTTTATGCTCGCCGCGCGCGACTACGAACTGGTCCGCCGCCGCAGTCAGCAGTTGCGTGAATGCATCGCCGGCAGGTGCCGCGGCGACGATCTTCCTGCGGCGTTCGATCTCTTTTTCTCGAAGTACCTGGGCTTCCGCAACCTCGTGATGCCCGGTGGACGCGATAATCGCCGGGTAAGCGGTCTTTGCAAGATCGAAACGCAGCAAAAAAGGACTGTACAGGTCTTCGCGATAATCCAGACCGCGTTCGCGCTCGCGCTCGTACTCGAAGTTGTAAAACCAAAAGCCGGAGGCGTCCAGCGAGTCCGCGTTGTGCGCGAAATTGAGTGTGGGCAAACCTGCGTACGGCGTCACGGCCGCCATGCCTGGGTGTGCTTCCACGTCCCGGCGGATCGCATCGTTAGCGTGCGTGGTGTTGTGATAATCGCGGAAGGCGATCAGCGGCCGGATTTCGAGCCGGCACTCGCTGCCGACAAGGTCACCGTAGAGGTCGTACTGAATCACCACGGTGTTCTCGCCGTGGATGAGAAACACCGACTTTTCGATTTCGATCTCTTCGACGCGGTACGTAAACACCGGGAACGGGTCGAGGCGAAACGAGTCCAGGTACAAATGTCCGGTGGGATGGATCGCGCCGGAATACTGGTTTGAACTCAGTTCATAGCGCGTGTCCCCTATGACCAGCGTGTCTTCGAGCTTCGAGAGCAGTACCATGCGGCCTACGGGCGGCTTGGTCGCGGCAGTCAGCAATCCGTGATAGCGCCTCGTGTTCAGATCGATGATCGTGGAGGAAGCAAACCCGCCGATACCGTTGGTCTCGAGCCACTCGCGCCGGGACGACTCGGCCAGATCGCCGCATACCAGGCCATCGAATTCGATCAAACTGTCCACGGTTAGCTCATGATAATCGAAACGTTGTGGCACATGCCCACCAACCCTAGCGTTCACACGAGCCGGTAACCCCAAGCGTAAAGCGCGGGGACGGCTGGTCCCCTCACTAACGTTCGGGGTTACGGTCTCCCGAACGGCCGGCGAGTCGCTCGCAGTCAGGACTTGACAACTATGGCGTCTTCCGCTATAGTTGAACCAGCTATAGTGACATCCGCGATATAGGAGGTCTTATGCGACAGGTTGAAGAATCGTCCCTGGCGTTGACACCCGCCATGTTTCAGGTGCTGCTGGCCCTGGGCGGCGACGAAAAGCATGGCTACGCGATTTTGAAGGAAGTGGAAGAGCAGAGCGGCGGCGAGGTCCGGCTGAGCACCGGAACTTTGTACGCGATCATCAAGCGGCTGCTGGCGGAAGGCATCATTCTGGAGTGCCGCAACCGTCCTCCGGCCGCGGAAGACGACCAGCGCCGCCGCTATTACCGGCTGACGGCGTCCGGCCGCGCACTCGCGACCGCCGAAGCCGAGCGCATGGAGAAACTGATCGCAACCGCGCGGCAAAAGCGCTTGCTCGGCCGGTTGAAGCCCGCGTAATCGAGGAGACCCGCAATGGACACACGAAAAGAGCCTCTATCCGACCGGCTATACCGGGCGCTGCTGCGCCTGTTCCCATTCGATTTCCGCGGCGAGTTCGAGTCTGATATGGAGCAGACGTTCCGCGAGCAGCGGACCCACGCGCAAAGCAAAGCCGGCAAGATGGGCTTGCTGCGACTGTGGTGGGAAACCATCGCCGGAATTTTCACCACCGCTCCAGCCGAGCATCTATCGATGCTGCGCCAGGACACCCGCTATGCCGCACGCATGATGCGCAAAAATCTCGGCTACACGTTTGTCGCCGTCATCACGCTGGCGCTGGGCATCGGCGCCAATACCGCGATCGTGAGCGTGATCGACGCTGTATTGTTGAAACCGCTGCCGTACCATCGCGACGACCAGTTGGTGATGCTGCATCAGCGCGCGGAGAAAGCCGGCCTGGATGGCGTCGGATATTCGGTTCCCGAGATCAAAGACTACCGCAAGCAAAGTGGTTCGTTGAGCGACCTGGTGGAATACCACAGCATGGGGTTCACGCTGCTGTCCAAAGATGACGCAACGCGCGTGCGCGCCGGAGTGGTGTCGGACGGATTCTTCGGGATGTTCGGCGTCCGGCCCATTCTCGGTAGGGATTTCACGCCGGCCGACGATCAACCGGGGGCGCCGGCCGTTCTGTTGCTGAGCTATGAGTTCTGGAAACAGCACGAGGGTGGCGATCCTAACGTTGTCGGCAAGAAATATGAGATGAACGATCGCGTGCATACCGTGATCGGGGTGCTCCCGCAGGTTCCGCAATATCCGGCGGAGAACGACGTTTACATGCCGACTTCGGCCTGTCCGTTCCGGGGCAGTCCGCGGGCTATCAATAACAGAAAATCCCGCATGATGAGTTTGTTCGGGCGTCTTAAGCCGGGAACCACGGTGGAGCAGAGCCAAGCCGACCTGACGCTGGTTGCTTCGCGCATGGTGCAGCAATACCCGGACGCCTATCCGAAAGAAATGGGGTACACAACGACTTCGGTTTCGCTGCGCAAGGAGTTGACCCAAGACGCCAAGCCGCTGTTGCTGATTCTGCTGGGAGCGGCCGGCTGTGTTCTGCTGATCGCCTGCGCCAACGTCGCGAACCTCACGTTGGCGCGCATGTCGGGCCGCGAGCGCGAGCTGGTGGTCCGCTCGGCGCTGGGCGCGGGCAAAGGGCGGCTGCTGCGGCAATTGTTTACCGAGAGCCTGCTGCTGGGCGTTCTCGCCGCGGCCTTGGGTGTCTTGTTGGCATCGCAAACCCTGAAGCTGCTGGTGGATTTCACGGCCCGGCTGACGCCGCGCGCCCGTGAGATTCACGTGGACTGGCACATGCTTCTGTTCGCGCTGGCGGCTGCCTTGTTAACGGCCATCGTGTCCGGTTCGGTATCGGCGCTGTATTCTCGCGATGATCTGGCGGAGGGTTTGAAGGATGGCGCCCCGCACTCGACTACCGGCCGGCGCCGCGGACGCGCGCGCGACGTGCTGGTGGTCTGCCAGGTCGCGTTTTCCTTCGTCTTGCTCATCGGGGCCGGTCTCATGTTGCGCAGCTTCGCGAAGATGCGCCAGGTGGATGCGGGCTTCGTGCCGCAACGCGTGCTGGCCATGAATGTCAACCTCAACTGGTCGAAGTATATGGAGTCGGAGCAGACGCGATCGGTTTCAAACCGAATCTTGGATAAGATCCGCGCGTTACCCGGCGTGATTTCCGCCGCAACCTCAACCAGCTATCCCATGGATCCCAGCAACATCGCCAACGGCGGCTGGAACACGCGGATGACCATCGAAGACCGGCCCTTGCGGGAAGGAGAGCGGCCTCCGTTGAGCGCCATTCGAATCGTGAGCCCGGACTATTTCAAGACGCTCGGCATTCCCTTGGTGAAAGGGCGCGTCTTCCAGGAGTCCGATAACGAAAAAGCTCCGGGCGCGGCGGTGATCAATCGAGCGCTGGCGCGCCACTACTGGAAAGACGCCGATCCCCTGGGCAAGCGGATCCAACTGACTGGCGCCGACCAATGGTCAACGATAGTCGGCATCGTTGGCGATGTCAAGGAATTCGGCGTCAACAAGGAGGCCGGCGACGAAGTCTATCTTGCCCAGGCTCAGGAGCCGATGCTGGCCACCGTTCTGGTGCGGACCACTCGGGAAGGATTGAATATGGGCACCCTGATGCGCCGCGCCGTGCGCGAAGTAGATCCGCAAACGGCCATCCCGAGAGTGGAGACGCTCGAGCAGGCTCGCAGCGACTCGATGGCCTCGCCTCGCGTAATGACGGACCTGCTCGGCATCTTTGCCGCACTCGCGCTGGCGATCGCTGCGTTCGGAATCGGCGGCATCCTGGCCTTGTCGGTCAACCAGCGACTCAGCGAGATCGGCATACGCATCGCCCTGGGCGCCGAGCCCGCCGACGTGCTGTTCATGATCCTGCGCCGGGGCATGGGCCTGGTTGTGGTTGGACTGGCGATCGGGTTAGCATCGGCACTTGGCTTGACCCGCCTGATGAAAACCGTGCTGTTCGAGATTTCGCCGGCCGATCCTGTCACGTTCACCGGTGTATCGTTGATATTGGCCACGGCCGCGCTGCTGGCCTGTTACATTCCCGCGCGCCGCGCGCTGAGGATCGATCCGTTGTCCGCGCTTCGGAGTCAATAGCATGAGACTGGCAATCACTTGCACGCTGGGAATCGCCTTGCTCGCCGCCTTGATGGCGCAACAGACCTCGCGGCGCTCGAGCGCATCCGTACTCGAATTCACGAACGACGCCCAGTTGGTGCTGCCTGCGAACTATCGTGAGTGGGTCTTCCTGAGTTCGGGCTTGGGCATGATCTACGGTCCGGCAGCCGAGGCGAACCCGTCCGCGACGCCCCGGTTCGATAACGTGTTCGTCAACCCGGCCGCCTACCAGTGGTTCCTCGCGAATGGCAAGTGGCCCGACCAGACCATGTTCGTGCTCGAAATCCGCAGTTCCGGGAGCAAGGGATCCATCAACAATGGAGGGCACTATCAAACCGACATGCTGGCGATCGAGGCGGAAGTGAAGGACACGTCCCGTTTTCCGGGCACGGGCTGGGCTTTCTATGCCTTGGGTAAGGCGAATACAGGAAAGATGATTCCCAAAACCGCGGCGTGCTACACGTGCCACCCTGAAAAGGGCGCCGTGGATAACACGTTCGTGCAGTTCTATCCGACGCAACTCAAGGTCGCGAAGGAAAAGGGCACACTGAACCCCGCATACATCGCTGCATCGGCAGCCGAGGGTCACTAGCCGACCGCTCCCTCACGGTCGCGGCTCTGTTACCGCGCGCGTTACTGAGCCGCGCGCGTTAGCAAGCGTCCCATGCGGTCCCTACTGCTCCTGCGTGATGTGCGCGCGTCGATTCTTCTGCCAGCACGCCTCATCGTGGTCGCTGCACGCCGGCCGGTCTTTGCCGTAGCTGATGGTCCGCAACTGTCCACCAGGCAGCCCCAGGCTCGCCAAATAATCCTTGGCTTGCTTGGCGCGCGCGTCACCGAGGGCCAGGTTGTATTCCTCGGAGCCACGCTCGTCGCAGTGACCTTCCACGGTCAGCTTGAAGTCCGGATATTGGCGAATAATCTCCGCCAGCGTCTGCGCATCCGACTTCAGGGCTGACTCCGCGTCGGGACGGATGTTGTGCTTGTCGTAATCGAAGTACGCATCCTGGATTCTGTCGAGCAAATCCTGGATGCGCGCGCGAGTGGCGGCGTCCGGCATGCGGGACGGCGTGCTTGGCGCCGCAGCCGGAGTCGGGGCCGGACTGCGCGGAGTTTCCCTTGGAGCGGGAGCGGGCGGTGCAGGCGTCGCAGCGGGTGGCGGAGGAGGCGGCGTGGTTGCAGCAACCTTCTTCTTACATCCGCTAAACGTCATCACTGCTGTCAGGGCCAAGGCGGCCAGAAGTTTCCATTTCATCTAAGAGTCTCCTAAACAATCAGGATACAAAAAACCAGAGCACGGCGCTAATCCCGTTGAACCTGTATTTCCGGCAGCCTGGCCGGATGCATACAGGATCGACACGATTCCCTTGCGGAGCGAATGGCTTTATTTTAGAAACTGCCGGGCTCAGCCGCCATGGAGCGGTTCCGGTAGACTGAAGGAGGAATGCGGCAGCGGCCTTGGCTGGTGCTAGTAGCGGGTTTTGGCGGGCTGCTGCTGCTTATGGTGGCGGCGGAGTCCGGCGCTTTGTTATTTCTGAACAGCTTGCGCCGCAGCGGCGCGGAGTTGCAGGCGCGATTTCTCGCGCGCAACCGCACGCTGGAGCGGATCCGCTCCAATATCTACCTTTCCGGCACCTTCGTCCGGGATTCCCTGTTGGCGCCGGAGATGTCGGGCGCCCGCGCGCAGCTCGCTGCTCTGGAGGCTCGCCGCCTGGATACCAACCTCGCGCTGGACAGTTACGCGCAATCGCTGGAGCCCGAGGAGACGGCAGCGTTTCATACCCTCCGGTCGGAAATCGACAACTATTGGAACGTGCTCGACCGTACTTTCGGATGGACCCCCGAAGAACGACGCAGGTACCGCTACGCCTTCTTCTACGAGGAGCTGTTACCGCGCCGGACTTCCATGCTGCAGATTGCGGACCGCGTTGCGGCGCTGAATGACGAAGAGCTCAAGCGCGGCGATGCCAAGCTGGGAGCGCTCTTTGGCCGACTGCAACTCGGCTTGATGGCCATGATCGCGGTCACGTTGCTGGGCGGTGCGACACTCGCTGCGCTCACCATCTTTCATATCCTTCGGCTGGAAGGCCAGGTGCGGGTGCGGCTGGAGGAAAGCGTTCGGGCGCAGGGGGCGCTGCAGGAACTCTCCGCCAAACTGGTGCGGGCGCAGGAAGACGAGCGCCGGGCGCTCTCGCGCGAACTGCACGACGAGGTCGGCCAATCCTTCTCCGCGGTTTTGCTGGAGGCGGAGAATTTGTTGGACCTCGACCCGGCGGCAGGTGTGCGGCCGCATCTGGAGTCCATTCGTGGTCTGGCCGAAAAGGGTATGAACGAGATTCGCAACATGGCTCTGCTGCTGCGGCCGTCCATGCTGGATGACTTCGGCCTGGTGCCGGCGCTCGAATGGCAGGCGCGCGAGGCCGCCAAGCGAACCGGCATGCACGTGCACGTTGCGAGCGAATTGGACGGCGAGCTGCCCGAGGAGCACAAAACCTGTATCTACCGCGTGGTCCAGGAGGCGCTGAATAATTGCGCCCGCCACGCGCAGGCCAGCACGGTCCAAGTAGCCGTCCGCGGCGAGACGGGCAAGATTCTGCTCAGCGTCCAGGGCACTTGGAACAAAAATCCTGGGTCTGCCCAGGATGATTCTCCACCAAGAATTCACAACATGACCCTCTTTGGCAGATTTGCGCGGTATAGTATGGCCCTTGCCTGGTCACATTTGTTCTCCCACGTTATCCCTGTCACGTCTTCCCTAGCTCTCCGCATTGGGCCAGGCGTCCGATACGCCATTGCTAACACTTCGGCTGCATGACGTGCCCTTGCAGGAGTCGGATTCCGTTCATCGGCGTTCATCGGCGGCTCGATTCGGTTGGGATTTGGGGCCGCTGACGAACGCTGATGAACGTAGATCTTTGGACTCAATTACCTCGTGCTTGCAGGCTCGTCCGGTCCTACGGGCGGCGGGGTGGCTGGGGCAAACAGCATGACCTGAACCAGGTTGATAGTCGAGCTTCCGGTATTCTTCAGCACCAGACGGAACTGGCTGCCGTATACGCAGAATTGCGCGCCCCCGACATTTCCGTAGATGAAAGTGCTCCCGTCGGCCGCTTCAGTAGCATTGTAGAAGTCGGTTCCGTCAACCGCCCAGTATGCCACGAACTGCAGATCGCTCAAGTCCGCGTTCTCGCTACGCACGCTGACTCGGACCATGTCTGCATTGGAGTAGTCGAGGCCCGAGTCGAGCGCGGTCGACTGTCCCGGTCCGATGGTCACGTTGGTAAAAACCTCAGAGCCTTTGTTCGGCAAGTCCTTCGGGTGGGCGGCGTGCCTGGCGCTCTTCTTGGCCGCCTGGGCCCCGTCCTCGACTGTCTTGCGGCTTTGTTTCTGTGCGAACCCGGCTGGAACGAGCAGGGTGGCTAATGCGGCGGTAATCACAATTCTCGTCACATTGTTGTTTAATTTGATTGTCATTGTACTAGTCTCCTTTTTCCTTTTTTTGAATCAGCTGTCGTAGCCCGGCTGTTGCCTTCGACCCCGTCCAAGGTCAACAACTATCCCCTGGCGTGCGGTTCAACCGCCGCCAAAGCTATCACGCGCTAAGAGTTTGCCGAGTGGATCGGATTCACCCTCCAAATACCAAATGGATGGCTTGTGGCCGTCCAAACGGCTCCACCCAGCAGCAGCACCCTCATATTCCTCTTCGACGATCTCCCGTGTTTCTAGAATCTTTTTGTTAAACCACGGCGAAACCTTGGTTTGTGTTGGTTCGCGGGAAAGGAAGGGTGACGGCTGGACCGGCCAAGGCAAGTAACTTCACGGCTCCACGAGCTTGGTGGCACTCTTAGCGGCCGACGACGACGAATGGGCCGTTCGTTCTCTCCCAGTCCAAGACGCGGACTCATTCAGAAAAGCGACTCAGCCTTTCGAGCCATGGACGACATCGTCGGTTGACTGGCTAGAGCGTGGATTCCCGGAGTCTACCAAGCCCGCGTAACGCATCCAGGGCTTGTCGCTCGCCGCAGTGAGCATTTGTCTTACCGCGCGGCGGGCGAAAAAAGCGTATTCGTGAGCGTCCAGGCTTAGTTGGATGCGGATCACTCCGCGTTTGAGCGGAGGGGTCACCACGATACGTTTGGCCTAAATGTTGGTCTCGTCGGAGATTCCGTTGTGGCTCACGAAAACCACTGTTCTGGCAGTACGGCACCAGGGCGGCTGAGCCGACTTCCGCCATCACGCTAAGAGCTCCGATGACCCGATCGATCTCCGAGTGGTGAATCGTGGCGAGATTGTCGGTCATGATTACCGAGTCCATCAAAAGACCCGATCCCGCAGCAGCTGGCAGGTCGAACCTGCACATTCACACGGCTGGGGTGTCCGGCACGAGCCATGTTGCTGGTGATCATCGCCACCACTGTCCGCGGCAACTCCGCGCCCAGACCGTCGGCCTGCACGATCAATGCCGGGCGCCGCTTCGACGTTCGCAGGTTGGAGTCCGGAAACAGCACAAGAACGATTTCACCGCGACGGAAGATCATCGTAGACAGCCATTTCTGGCCGGTCCCAATCCTCCGCGAACGCGGCTAGGCGACGGCGCAGATCGGCAGCCCGGATCTCGTCTATGCCTCTTTCACGGGGAGGTTGACCGACTCCGTAGGATGAACCCAGGTCACGATCGCGCGTGAACCCTCAGCTTCCGCCAGAGGTTCGACCAACTCGACTTTCCCGTTGCGGTAGATCCCTTCGACAGACTTCGCCATGCCTTCAGTATCGCGCGCGACCCACTGCCCCGTCCAGGGCCGAGCGGCCTTACCGAGAAATCATGATTCGCATTTCGCCGCGTCCACGGCGCTTGGGACGAACTGAAGCGGCAGCTTGGAAAGCTGCACGGCGGTTGTCAACCGCCGCTGTGCGTTGTCAAGGGCTGCGGCAGGCCGATTAACAATCGGCCGCAGGTTTACAACGGTTTACAACCTACCCCACAAACCCCATGTGCCAGGGTCCCCAAACCCACTTGGACCAAACGTCGCCATTCTGGCGACTGAGGTCAGAGGCCTTCTTGCTTCAGAAATCGGAGCTGGCGCCTCCGCCTCCCGAATCTCCTCCGCCGAATTGGACGTCGGGGCTGTCTGTTTGCGGTGGCGTTATTACGTTCGGCGATACGAGTCCAAATGCGGTGGTCCCTACGTTCATCCAGGTTTTGTCCTTCCCGGAGAGGCGCTGGGCGGTGAAGCCGTGTCGAATTCCGGCCGGCCCACGGGCGAGCCAGCGCCGGATGACGAGCGCGACACCGATCAACAATGCGCCCAGGAGCATCGGGTCCCAAGTATGCCGCTGCCATCCGAGATAGGGCTTATTGGTGGCCAGGGTTAGGATGGCGGCGATCGCGCCCACGGCGATGACGAATCGGTCTTTCCGGCGCAGGCCGCGCGCGAGTACGACGGGTGGCAAGCACCAGGTCAGGACCCAGGTGGCCCAGTAGAACGGCATTGAGAATTCGGTGGTGGTCTGAAGGCGCCCCCACCACTGCCCGAGCAGGTTCAGCGACGAAAGCTGGAGGTTGATCGCCAGGTAGATGCCTAGCCAGAGGAGCGCTTCCGCGATCGAATACTTATTGTCGAGATACGTGAAGCGATGGCGGGGGCGTACCGCGGCGACGGTTAACAGGCCGACGGCATAGAACGCCGCGACGATCCCATGCTGCGCCGAATGGGACGAGGTCCAGTAGCCCGGTATCCAGACGACGAAGATCATCGCGGCAAGAGATGCATAGGGGAGTCCAAAACGATGCCATATCCAGAGCGAAAGGAGTGCGCCGGCTGCGGGAACCAGGAATTCCGTTCCCTGCCAATAGTGATGACCAGCCTCCTGCATTCCCACGCATAGAAAGCCGACCGAGCAGGCGGCCAGTGCTTCTTCGATCCCGTAGCGATAGAGCCGGGCCTTCGAAACGGCGAATTCAGCGGCCGCATAGGAGATCGCAGCACAGGTCAGCAGGAAGATACCGGTGGCTTGCGTCGCCGCGCGCGAAAGAAAAACCACGAAGAACAGCGCAACCGCGGCGCCCACAATGATCAGGGTAAAGAAGAATAGGACGAGCGCTCACAGGCCGTCTCTTGTTCCATCTGCTGATACTGCGCTTCGGTGAGAGAGCCTTCGCCGGCCCAGTCCTTCAGCAGATTGCGGGCGCGCAGAGCTTCTTCGCTGGTTGCGGTGTAAGCTCTCACGCTTCCCTCCCGAACCGGCGCGCGATCAGGACCAGCATGACGAGCATGGCGACGCCAGTAACAAAGAAATAGCTCAGGATAGCGGTGTCGCTATGGATATCGCGAATGAGGATCGCGCTGACGCCTATGTAACCGTACACGGCGGCATAAGCGACGAAGGAAAACTGCCGGCGCGCGAGGCCCCAGGCCAGCGATGCGCCGCAGGTGGCAAGGAGACAGAGAAGCCATACCAAGTAGCCCTCGCGTTGGAAGACCCCGGAGAGCAGCGCCCAAAAGAGAACGTTGGCCGCGATATTCAGATAGGTGCCGAAGAAGTGGGGTTTCAGACCGCGGCGCTGAAGTATCGCTCCGGCGGCGGCGACCGTGAGGCTGTAGAGAATCGCATATTGCCGGTACTCTGCGTCCTGATGGGATGGCCAGTGCGAGATGGTGAGCCCAAACCATCCTGCGAGCGAGGACAACGCGAGCGACAACACGAAGCGGTTGTCAAAACGATAGGCGAGGAAGAAGAAGAGACCGCCAGACGCCAACAGATAGAGATCCCACTCTCCGGAGAACAGATGAAACCGCTTCTCGAGGTAAGCGAGTTCCACGGACCAAATGAGGCTGCCAAGGTAAAGGACGTAGTCGAATACCAGACCGGGCGTTGGGGTTTCCGCGGGGGACCAGGCGGGCGCTCGGGAGAAGCAGTACCAAAAACACGCGGCGAGCAGGGTGGAAAGCGCGGCCAGCACCAGGACGTCACCCAGTTGCTGCGACCAGGTGCTGACCGTCCAGCCGAGGCCGGCGACGAACGCCAGAATACCAGCGTAGAGGAGAATGTTCAGCTCGAGAAAAAGGGAAAAGGGTTCCCCCCGCGAGAGACCTTCCAGGAGTGTGCGCTGTTCCGGCGATATAATGCCGCGCTCCTTCCATTGATCCAATCGGGTGACTATGGTCATGAAGTCTTTGTTCTCCGAATGTGGGGCGATGCGTCCGGAGCCGGGCATTCGATCCGGGAGTCATTTCGTCGGTCCATGAACTTACCTATCGTACATTGCAATAGGCTCGCCGCGCGGAATATACGATCGAAGAACACCAGGCTGGTGCGCAGGTAACAACCATAAAAGGCCATCCGCGCTGTTCCGAGGGCGCAGCCGCTTGCGCTCCCGGCCGCCACGCGCACTTCGTGGTTACGGTGTTGGCATGAGCGATACAGCGATGCTCGATGACTTGTTGGACCCATTGGCCCGCTGTTTGGATGCGGAGTCGGCTCAGCGGGTTGCCGAGTTCCGGATTGCACCGTCTGTTCAAGAGAGAGTGGATGCACTGGCTGAGCGGGCAAACGAAGGTGTGCTCACCGAGAACGAGCGGACAGAGTACGAGGCGCTGATCAACGCTGCCGACTTCATTGCAATCCTTAAGTTCAAGGCTCGGCGCAAGCTGAGCTCCACGAATTCGTGATCGATTCTGACGCACGATCTCTGGTTTGGCTCTGGCTTGTCACCGATACAACCTTCGAAAGGGTCGAACCTCACGGGTATCGATCCATTCACCAATGAACTGGCGCCCCTCTTCCACCCTCGCCAGGACCGGTAGGACGATCACTTTCGCATAGATGGTGCGCGGATAAGAGGGAATCACGGCCACTGGACGTGCAACCCGTTCAGGTCCTTGCAATGACGCGCGCCGCCTCGATCTGCGCCTGGAACTCCTGTTACGAGGCGCCTTCCCGTAGAACTGTGCAAGACTTCTGCCGGGGCTGTTGGTTTAATGTGTGGGTTTTGGATTTCCTAATGATGGTAAGGCATCCCACTGGACCGATTGGGACGGGCCCAGGCTGTGCAGGCGCAGGGCCAGCACCAGCATGCAAATTGCGCTAAATCCAAAATAGGCGCCGAGCCAAAGAAGGTCCAAGTGGGATCCTGGTTCGATTTTGATCCAGCGAAATCCCAAAGCGACAAACGCCAAAGCAAAGGCAATCGAGGCCACTCCGGCCATGCCAAGAAACCAGCCGTCCGCAACATGGCGCTGACGACGCAGGGTTCGCGCGGTTACCAATTCCAGAATGCCGAGGCTCATTGACATCAGGATGATCAGGAGCGCGATAGTAAGAAAGCTAATTCTGAAACGGGTAAAGGCGAATTGGATCAGTCCGAGCGCGGCTAGCGCAAGACCATTCAGCACCAGAAGCCAGCATTTGCCCTTTGCGGACCGCAAAATGCCGGCTGCGATGGTGCAGACGCCTGCCGCCAGTGCGAGCTTACCGAGAAACACAATCGTGCTGTTCCATGCATGGAACGTCACGGGGCCATCTGTGTCCTGCATGATTAAGTAAATGACGGAGATTATCGCGTCGAGAACGCCACACAGTGCGAGCAACCACCAGTTCTTGGTCAGTGTTTGGAGCATAGAGGGCTGTGCCTCCTTCCTTAATCATATTACCTAGGCCTTCGGTTGCTCGTTGCCGCCTGAGTGACTACAGGGCCCTGATAGGTTCGCTATCGGGTTTTTGATTTGCATAATCGACCTGCCATTGCCCGGTTGGGCGTCGGACCTCATTGTGGCGTTGCTCGTTAGTCTTCCCAGTTCCGTGGTAACGAAATTCTACGTACCCATCTTGGGTATGGGAGCGATCGGCGGGCTCAGCATTTGTAACGTTCGGGCTAAGTTTGGGCATTGACTTGAAGCTGACGCGATCACTTTTTCAGAGATTAGCGTCAGGATTCACGCCGGCTGGAAAGCCGGCGGCAGCCAGGAATGGCTGCCCCACAAACCAAAGAACAACGCAGGCGGGTCAAGTCAATACTTGAAGCCTTGCCAGATGTATTCCAGGGCTTCGGGCAGGGTTTGTTGTTTCACGGCGCGGTCGGTGTGCCCGGCGTTGCGCGCGAATACGAACTGATAATGATAGCCCTTGGCGGCCAGCACTCTGGCCATGTTCTCGTTGGCGAGGACCCAGTCGTGCATGTTGTCGCGCGTGATGAGATTGTCCCTGTCGCCGACTTCCATCCAGATGCGCAGCGGCTTCGCCGGGTTGTTGGGGATCAGGTGTTCGTGGAACTCCCATGCGCCGTGCGGAGTCTCGGGATTCGGCGGCCACTGCTGGTTCACGTAAGTACCCGAGTAGGTGAGAACACGATGGTACAGGTCCGGGTGATACCACGCCATGGCCAAGGCGCACGATCCGCCGGAGCTGCCGCCCATCGTCGCGCGGCCGTCGGGATTTTTGGTCAGCTTCACGTTGTATTGCTTCTCCACGAGCGGCAGCACTTCTTTCTCGACGAACTCCGCGTACAGGCCCGACATCGTGTCGTATTCCAGGCCGCGTTCGCTTCCTTGGGCGTCGCCGCTACCGTTGCCTATGGAGATGGCAATCATCACCGGCACGCGGTGCTGGGCGATCAGGTTGTCGAGCGCGGTGAACAATGCGCGGTCGGGTCCATCCGCCCCGACTATGAACGGCGCGGCCGTACCGGGGACGTATTGTTTGGGGACGTACACAGCAACTCGGCGAGTGTAGGGTGCGGCGTGGCTCGAGACTATTAACTTGGTGGGATCGTCGGGGTCGGCCGTGGGAAAGGTGTTGGTTTCGCGCGCGATGCCGGGATAGATCTTGCTGTCGGCCGATTCCATGGTGAATTCGTGGACGGTTCCTTGCGGCACACCTTCCTGTACGGTCATCTCCGGTGCGGGGTTGTGCGTGGGGCCGAGGATGAAGTCTCCGTCGGCGTTTACGGGAGCGTTGGCGCCGTCGGGTAATTCTTTCGCCGTGACGTAACCGGGAGTGTTCGGATCGCGGGTCGGCGCGGGCGGGCGCGGTGGGCGGCCGGCCTTGGCTGGAGCTTGGGCCATTGCGGAATGTACACCGGTCGTCAGGCTGATCAATAATGCGATGAACAGAAGACGGAACATTAGTAATCCTTTTTGTCTCGGCGAGGTCAATTGACGCTGGGCAATCGTGACACGTACCATTGTGCTCTGTTTGTGACTACAATATCGCGGGCAGCTAAACGATCCCCGGAGCGCCGAGATGAGTCTCGGCGCTGCAGACATGAGTGTCTGCGACACACATTGGGCTTCAGCCTGTACTATTGGTTACAATAGCTACCGGGCCAGTGGCGTGTTGTGAGATGTTTTATCGCAGCCGTGCTTGCATCCGCGTTCCTGATGGTGGGATGCAATCGCCAACCGGCAGTGGAGCCGGTTTATGGCCGTTCTCCGGGTGCGCCTGACGCCACGCCGCAACATTCCCTCGGCGTTCCAGCCATACGGCATGTGCGATCGCTGTGGGATCGCTATTCGCACCTGATAAAAGTACTCAACAGTTCGGGGACTGGTTTCGTTGTGAAGTTGGAATCGGGTCAGACCGCGGACAGTTACGATAGCAAGCTGCGCGACGGCGTTTTCGATTTCGCCATTGTCGATCCGTATCAGGTGCTGGTGGCCGAAGACCACGGATACACAGTGATCGCGCGCACCGGCAAACAAGATCGCATCCGGGGAGTTATTATCGTTGCCCGTGACAGCGGAATTCGCAGCGCGGGCGATCTGCGGAGCCGTAGCATCGCCTTCACGAACCCTACCGCGCTGGCCGGCACGCTGCTCAACCAGTACGACCTGTTGGAAAACGGGCTGGATGTGCGGAAGCGCGCGGTTGCGGAGTATACGCACTCACCCGAGACGTCGCTGCTGAGCGTGGCATTGAATCGCGCCAGTGCCGCCGCGGTATCGGAAGCCGACTGGGATGAGTTTCAGAAGGATCATCCGGACTCCGCGAAAACGCTGGTGCGGCTGCGGCAGACCGAGAGTCTCTCGGGGCCGGCGGTCATGGCTTCTCCCCGGATGCCCGCCGATCATGTCGGGCGTTTGCAGGCGGCTCTGATCGGACTCGCGTCGGATCCGAACGGCCGCGCCGCGCTCGAACTGGCGGGCATTTCGGAATTTCGCCCCGGGGACAGCGTCTCTTATGACGATGTCTGGGATTTTCTGCAGCGCTACAAGCGGGCGCTAGGCCCGTTGCCGGATAGGATTTCTTCGCGATGAAAATAATCGTTCGCGGCTGGTGGAGACCGACGATACGCAAGCAGCTCATCCTCGGCGTGACGTCGGTGCATGCGATTCTGATGGTCCTCTTCATTGTGGGCCTGGTGAGCCGGCAACACGCGTTTCTGCTGGATCGGGCGCGTGAACGTACGCTCCACCAGGCGGAGATGCTGGCGGCCAGCGCGGTGACTCAATTCACGACCAACGATCTCGCCGGCCTCAGCGAAGTGGTGGATTCGATGGCGCATGATCCCACGGTGCGATTCGCCATGCTGACGGACCGGCAGGGGCGAATTCTGGGCCACACCGATCCCAAGCATACCGGCGATTACCTGCGTGACGCGATCAGTCACAAGCAACTTGGTCAGCCAGCCCGTAGCGCCGTGCTGTATCGGACCAAGGAAACGATCGAGAGCGTAGCGCCGGTGCAGATTTCGGACGATCTTTTGGGGTGGGCATGGGTTGCGGGCGATCTGCGTGAGCCCAACCAACAGATTGCGGCGGCCACGCGCGCCGCAATCATCTACGGCGGGATTGCCATTATCGCCGGGATGCTGTTCGCGGTAGCGGTAGCTTCCGGCATCACTCGCCAGTTGCGGCTCTTGCTGGAAGGGGCGGACCGCATGGCGCACGATAATCTCGACACGGCCATTCCGCTCACCACCTGGAATGAAGTTGGCGTGCTCACACGGGCTTTCAATCGCGCCATGCGCAAGCTGCGCGGGAGCCGCACGGCGATCGAACAGGCTCGCACGGAACTGGAAACAGAGGTGTTGGAGCGCCGGCGCGCGCAACAAGAGTTGCAGGAAGCGAATCGCGCGATCCAGCGGGCCAACGACAGTCTGCGCCAGTTCGCGCACGTAGCTTCGCACGACCTGCAGGAGCCGCTGCGCGCGGTGACCGGCTTCAGCGTTTTGTTGCGCCGCAGGTACAAGGGCCGGATCGACAGCGAGGCGGACGAGTGGATCGATTACATCCATGGCGGCACCATTCGGATGCAGAACATGATCCGGGCGCTGCTGGAGTACTCGCGTGCCGGAGCTGGGGGCGGGGATCCCGCGCAGCCCGTGAATACGATGGCCGCGCTGCGCACCGCTTTGAACAATTTGGATACCGCCATCCGCACCACGGATGCTTCCATCCAGGCGGAGGAACTGCCGGCGGTTCAGGCTCACGAAATTGCGGTGGTGCAACTGTTCCAGAACCTCATCAGCAACGCCATCAAGTATTCGAAGGATCGTCCGGTGATCCGGATTTCGGCTCAGCGCGACACGAGTTTTTGGAAGTTCGCGGTTGCAGATAACGGCATCGGAATCGATCCGCTGGATTCCGAGCGCATCTTTCAGATTTTCAAACGCGCGCACGGGGACGCGTACCCCGGCTCGGGCATCGGGCTGGCCATCTGCAGCCGGATTGTGGAGCGATACAGCGGGCGGATCTGGGTGGAGGGGGCCGAGGGCGAGGGGTCGACGTTTTACTTCAAATTGCCGGCGGCGCAGGTCTGAGGTGCATCGGCTGCCGCCGCCCAAAAACGGTGATTGCGTGCACTGTCCCCGGTTTTTCAGCGTACTCTAAGAGAGAGCCATGATTGAGGTGGAACAGCTTCGGAAGCAGTATGGGGATTTTGCGGCGGTGAAGGACGTCAGCTTCACGGCGCGGGCGGGCGAGATTTTCGGTTTGCTGGGCCCCAACGGCGCCGGCAAGACGACGACCATCGGCTGCATATCGAGTTTGCTCACGCCCACGTCGGGTCACGTGCGCGTGATGGGGCACGACGTGGTGCGCGATGGGGTGGCGGCGCGGCGCAGCATCGGCGTGGTTCCGCAGGAGATCGCGCTGTACGACGATCTTTCAGCGCAGGAGAACTTGTCCTACTGGGGCGGCGCGCAGGGGCTCCGGGGCGCGCAACTCCGCGGGCGCATCAACGACGTGTTGGAACTCACGGGCCTGCTGGATCGCGCCAAGGAGCCGATCAAGCAATTCAGCGGCGGCATGCGGCGGCGTCTCAACTTCGCTTGCGGCATTGTGCATCAGCCGCAGGTGCTGCTGCTGGATGAACCGACGGTCGGGGTCGATCCGCAAAGCCGCGTGCGCCTGCTGGAGCTGGTGCGCGATCAGGCGCGCGGCGGCGCTTGCGTGCTCTACACGACGCACTACATGGAAGAAGCCGAATCGCTGTGCGACCGCCTGGCCGTCATGGATCACGGCAACATCATCGCGCAGGGCACGCTGGCCGAACTGCGCGCGATGCTGGCCGAGCGCGACCTGCTGCGTCTCACGGGCGTGTTCCGGCCCGACGAGGTGCGCGAGCGGCTGGCGCAACTGGAGGGCGTGGATATCGTGCAGGCCGACGAAACGCAGCTCGCGCTTTCGGTCAGCGATGCATCCCATCGCTTGCCGTTAATCTTCGCCGCCATCAACTCGGCGGGCGAGGTGCGCGGCACGACGCTCACGCAACCGAGTCTCGAAAGCCTGTTCATCAAGCTGACCGGCAAGGAGCTCCGGGAGTAAGCAATGCGCTTTGTCTGGATCAGCGCCGTGAAAGATCTGCGCCGTCTGCGGCGCGAGCCCATCACGCTGCTGACGTGGATCGGCATTCCGACGTTCGTGGCGCTGATTCTCGTGCTTATCTTCGGCCGCGGCGATCCGCGACCGAATGGAAAACTTCTGGTTGCCGATGAAGACGGCGGGTTTGGCGCCATGTTGCTGACAAGCGCATTCACCCAAGGCCCGCTTGGAAACATGATCACCGTGGAAAAAGTGAAGCGTGAGGAGGGACGGCGGCGCATGGACAAGGGCAATGCATCCGCGCTGCTGATCATCCCTAAGGATTTCACTACCGCGCTGCTGGAGTCGAAGCCGGCGAAGCTGGAGCTGGTCCGCAATCCGGCGCAAAGCATCCTACCCGACATGATCGAAGAGACGCTGTCCATATTGACCGATGGAGCGTTCTACCTGCAGACGGTCGCGGGGCCCCAGATCCGCGCGCTGCCGAGGTCGGCGCCGCCAGGCGATACGCGCGTCGCCGATATCGCAGTTCAATTCAATCACCTTGCGGAGGGTCTGCGGAAATATGTGGCACCGCCTCTGATTCAGCTCGACACCAAAGTGACCCAGCAAAAGCTCGACCAGCCTGGGGGCTTTGCTACTTTGATGCTGCCGGGGATGTTGTACTTGGGCGTGTTTTTCATTGCGGGCGGGCTGGCGGTAGACGTGTGGCGCGAACGGACCTCGGGCGCGCTGCGGCGCATCACCACGACGCCGGTTACATTGGGCGCGTTTCTGGCGGGCAAGCTGCTGGCCGCGGCGATCATTCTTGCAGTGGTCGGCGCATTTGGGCTTACTGTGGCGCAACTGCTGATCGGCTTGCCGGTTTCGAATTTCCCGCTGGCGGTTGCATGGATCGCGGTGTCCGGCTCCGGGCTGTATCTGTTTATGATGTTGCTGCAATCGCTGGCGTCGACCGAGCGCGTGGCGGGCATGCTGAGCAACTTTGTGTTGTTGCCGTTCACCATGCTGGGCGGCAGCTTCTTTCCGATGGAGGTGATGCCGCAAGGCTTCGCTCGCATCGGACGGCTGACGCCGAACGGCTGGTCCTTGGTGCAGCTCAAAGACATCCTATCGGGAACGTGGAGTCCGGCGGCGTTCGCGGGCGTTCTGATTTTCGTCGCTGCGGCGTGGTTGGTCGTGGTCTGGCGCATTCGGAGGAGCGCATGTTGAGAGACGTGTTCTTCCTGGCCTATCGGGACCTGCGCTACCTGCTTCCGCGGCGCGAGACGCTGCTGTGGACGTTCATCATGCCGATCATTTTTTTCTACTTTATCGGCAGCGTGACGGGAGGCTTCGGACGGCCGGGCCAGCGCGACGCTATCTCCGTGACTGCTCCAGTAGACGCAGGTTTCCTGGCCGGCGAGCTGACGCGGCGGCTGGAGCAAAGCAACTACCGCGTGGTGCACGGCGAGGGCTTCTCGCGCCAGATTCGGGTTCCGGCAGGATTCACGGAGTCGGTACTCGCCGGAAAGCCGGTGAAGATCGAATTCAACCGGCTGGGCGAGAATACCAACACCGATTACGACCGTGTGCGCGTAAACCGCGCCGTTTACACGGTGCTAGCGGACCTGGTGGCCATTTCGTCGAAAGGAGTGACGCCGACGAGCGAAGCATTCGCGGACCTTGCCAGGCAGCCGCGCGCGATTACGGTCGCGGTTTCGTCCGCCGGGAAACGCAAGGATCCGCCGTTGGGATTCGAGCAATCCGTGCCTGGCATGCTGGTGATGTTCACCTTGCTGGTGCTTTTCACCAGCGGAGGCGTTTCGCTCGCGGTAGAGCGCCGACAGGGCATCCTGCGACGTCTGGCATCGTCGCCTATTTCGCGCGGCGCGGTGGTGTTGGGCAAGTGGGGCGCGCGCGTCGTGCTCGGCTTCATACAGATTCTGTTCGCGATGGCCGCGGGAACGGTTCTGTTCAAAGTTCACTGGGGCGATCATTTGTGGGCTATCTTATTACTGCTCGCGGCTTATGCCAGCCTTGCCGCGGTGCTCGGAATGTTGCTCGGCAATTTCGCCCGCAGCGATGGACAAGTGGTCGGCTTCGGTGTCATCGCCAGCAACGTGATGGCGGCGCTAGGCGGCTGTTGGTGGCCGATCGAAGTGACGCCGAGCTGGAGCCAGCATCTCGCACTGCTGTTTCCCACCGGATGGGCGATGGACGCGCTGCACAAACTGATGAGCTTCGGCGATTCACCGGCCGCCGTCATTCCGCACATTGTTGGATTCGCCGTGGCTGCGCTACTCGCAGGATACGCGCTGGCGCGCAAGTTCCGGTTTGAGTAGAGGCAATGCTATGAATATGAACGTCGTCCTCCCGGAGCAGGCCCTCCCAGCCAAGCTTACGTTAAATCCGGAACTACGGATGAACGACGACGAATACTTCGATTTCTGCATGGCCAATCCGGATCTGCGATTCGAGCGGACCGCGCTAGGCGAGATCATCATTGGGCCACCGGCGGGCGGGGAATCAAGTTATCAAAGCGGCGAAGCCCTTGGGCAGTTAGCTAACTGGGCCGCGCGGGATGGCCGCGGTAAAGCATTTGATGCCAGCGCGGAGTTCATCTTGCCAACCAGCGCAGCTTTATCGCCCGATGCTGCCTGGGTCTCTAACCGCCGGATCTCGGAGGTTTCGATGGATCGGCGCCGGAAATTCCCGCCGGTATCTCCCGAGTTCGTCATCGAAGTGATGTCGCCTACGGATCGGCTCAAAGCCGCTCAGGAAAAGATGGAAGAATGGGTCCGCGGCGGTGTTGAGCTCGCCTGGCTGATTGATGCCGACGCGAAGGCCGTGTATGTTTATCGTGCCGGTCAGAAGGCCGCGGAGAAGCGAACCGGCATTGTCAAAATTACGGGAGAAGGCTCAGTCGCCGGTTTCGAGCTGGATCTGTCGGATATTTGGACGGGTTTGGGATAGTCATCGTAACTGTCCCAACCGTTCGATCACCATCATATTCCCAAGCGAATCTTCCAGCGGCGTGGGCACCTCACCGCCTTGGCGGATGGCCTGCGAGAATAAGTCGCCTTGAATTGTGTACTGGTCCGCGATGGGGAACTCTTCGGTGGTGATGCCGCTACCGAACACGTCCTTGCCGTTATCGATGAAGATGCGGCAGGGCCGGTCGGGCGGCGCGTTGAACGGTATTTCCACTTCGATGCGGCCACGCGTGCCCAAGATCTGCACTCGCTGATACGGACCCAACTGCGTGCTGCATGTGAACACGCAGTGGCCAGATGGAAAATCGAGGATCGCGGAAATGAGCCGGTCGGTTTTGAATTCCGGATCGCGCTCCAGGCGGCCCTGCACGCGCACCGGTTCTTCGCCAAAGAGAAAGCGGGAAATCTGAATCGGGTAGCAGCCGATGTCCATCAGCGCGCCGCCGCCGAAGTCCGGCACGTTGCGAATGTTGGCGGCATCGCGATTGAAATAGCTGAAGGCGGCGAGCACGACGCGCAGATCTCCGATAAGTCCGGAGCGCACGATCTCGCGCGCGCGCAGCCACTGCGGATGAGTCCGTACCATGAACGCTTCGCCGATCTTGACACCGGTGCGGTCGCGCGCTTCGATCAGCGTGCGGCATTCGGCGATGCTGAGGGCGATCGGCTTTTCGCAGAGCACGTGCTTGCCGGCTTCGGCCGCGCGGATGGACCAGGGCACGTGCAGGTGATTCGGCAAAGGAATATAGATCGCTTCAATTTCAGGATCGGCGAGCAGCGTTTCGTAGGAGCCGTAGGCTTTTGGAATGCCGAGATCTGCGGCGGCGCGCCGGGCTTTATCCGGATCGCGGGAAGCGATGGCCACGACCTGCGACCATTCGCTCCGCTGCATGGCCGGGATCACCTTGACCGTGGCGATCTTGGCCACTCCGAGAACTCCCCAACGCACTTTGGCGGGCATAGCGAGAGTTTCTCACAGTGGAGGCTGGGGACGACGCTGTAGGGCGGACGCCCTGGTCCGCGCCGGACGCCCTCGTCCGGCTGGCCTGCGCAATGAAGAGGCCGACCAGGGGGTCGGCCGCGGACGAGGGCGTCCGCCTCACAGCGTATTCATCAACTTTGGTGGGCCACAGGCACTGAGGCGCTCCCTGCCGGTCGCGGCTCGGTTTGTCGCGGCTCACCAGATGTATTCTTTGGCTTCGTTCCGGCGTTCGTAACTGTCCAGCACGTGGACTACGCGGATTTTCTTCAGCTTGGTCGGCGACAGCGCGCCGATGGGGATGTAGACGATGCTGCGGTTCAAATGCGCCGCGATGGAGCGGAAGATGGATCGCGGGGGCTTCGCCGCCACATACACCACGTAGCGCTGCATGGAATAATCCAGGCCGGCGAGCAGCAGGCGCTCGGGCTTGCTTTGAGCGAAGTCGTAATCCGGGTCCGACCAGACGTCGATCATGCGGCGCGGCGGCAGCGTCATCAGGAATCCACCGTATTCGGCGCGGCCGATGCCCGGGCCCACGAGATGCTCGAAAGGGAACGTCGAATAAAACGCCATGTCCGATTCGTTCTGGTGCTCGCCGAGCCAGGTGGTGAGATACGGATAGCGATCGTCGCGGTCATCGTCGAAAATCACGATGGCCGCGCCCACTTCGCCCGCGATGCGGTCGAGCTGGCGCACGTAGATCTTGCCTTCGTGCCAGTTGCGGATGGTCTCGCGCAGATCGATGCCGTCGAGAATCGAAGTGGTGAACGGCTCCGTGCGGCTGCGCTCCTCGGAAAGCATGCTCTTGGCTTTGCGCTTCAGGAAGCGGCCGTAGTCCTCGATCACCAAGTCTTCCGGCGGATACGAGCAGATGGCGGCGCCGTCGGTTTGGTGCGCCCACTCGCCCTCGAACTGCTCCTTCTTGCGTTTCTTCAAAGCTCTCGGCAGCAGGCGCTGCTTGGGACGGGGAAGGCGGCGGCGAAGGCGAATTTTCTTGGTGTTGATCCAGATTTCTTCGCCGGAGAGGTTCACGGTCTCGAGCAGTTCGCTGACCGGCTTCTGCGCGGGATAGCGATTCGCCATGTGCCAGACTTCGTAGGCGTAGTTATCGTCGACCACCGAGCGCGCCGCGACAGTCAGATCGAAGACGCCGGCCACCAGGTCGCCGCTGATGGAGGCGAGGTTGCGCGTGAAGCGCGCCAGCATGCGGCGTTGCCAATACTCGATTTTGTCGCCCGTGTTCTTGACGTACTCCTTTTCGGCCTCGCGCAGCAGGTCGAATTGAACTTTGGGGCGGTCTACCAACTCGTCGGGCGCGAGCTTCGCGCGGAATGTTTCGTAGCGATCCTGGAGATACGGATACTCGATGGTGATCTCAGCCAGGCAATCCGGATGCGGGTTGAGCAGTCGGATGTCAGCCGGCTCGCGATGACGCGGCGGTTCCTGCGGCGTCTCCATCGCATCCAGCACGGGATCGAGCAGGTTGAGCGAGAGCACTACGAACACGGGCACGGACGGATCCGTTCCTTGCAGCTTCCACGCCATGCCCGCGGCGTGCGCGGCGATTTCGTCGTTGCGTTCCTGCGGGTAAACGCGATACGCCTCGACGTATTTTCCCATGCCGATATAGCGGATCGAATACGGGTCGGGATACGTATCGGGAAGGTGGGGCCGGTCGCCCAGGTCCGGCTCGATGAAAACCACTTCGGCATCCACTTCGAGGCCGGAGCGCACGGCTTCGGTGAACGGGTCGGACGGCTCTACGGGCACGTAAACGCCGCGCTCGTCGTCTTCGGGATCGGGGTACACAATGACGGACATCTCCGGCAATCGGGCCAAGGCTTGCAGGTACACGTCTTCCAGCTCGCCGGGCAGCTCCACGGCGACGATGCGCGGCCGCTCGCGGAGAATCGCGCGGCGCAGCTCGACGCTGAACTCGAGCCGTCCGGGAATGACTGGAAAATAGGTGAAGTTGCCGCGGCGCAGGCTGGCCGGATCTTCCGGCGTTTTAGGCGCGTGGGACATAACGTAGCGCTTCATCCCCCAACGTTTCGAGGATGGCCGTGCGCATCAGGAACTGCTCTTCGCTCTGGCTGCCGCGCGCCAGGCCGTTTTCCATGCTCTTCAGCTTCATCACGAAACGCGCGATGTTGATGCCGTCGCGAACCGTGTAGCGCTCGTCGGCGGAATGCGCTTGTTGCAGAAACTCGGTGACGTAATTCAGGATGTGTTCTTCGCCGAACGGGACGTTTTCCTTGAGAATGGCGTACTCTTCGTGGCGCTCGGGAAAGTCGATGGTTATCTGCGGCTGCAGGCGCGAGTGAATGTATTCGGGCAGATCGAACGTGGAGGCGTCGTCGTTCATGGTGGCTACCATTCGAAACAGCGGGTGCGCTTTGATCTTGATTCCAGCCACGATGGATTCGACGTAACGGCGGTTATCGAGCAGCGGGGCGAGGCTGGCCCAGCTCTTCTCGCTCATGCGGTTACCTTCGTCGAGGATCGCGACGGCGCCGCGGATCATGGCCGTGACCAGCGGAGAGGCGACGTAGCGTAGCCGCGATTCGCCTTCGATCACGGGCGTCACCAGCAGGTCCTCGGGCCGCGTGTCGACCGTGGCCTGCATGATGTAGACCTCGCGCTGCAAGCGCTTGGCGGCGGCGTATGCGAGCGTGGTCTTGCCGACGCCCGGTTTGCCGAGCAGGCGCGGATTCATCGGCACGTCCTGCGGGTCCACCACCAGCCAGGACGCCAGCAACTGCCGCATCACCTCTTCCTGACCCACCCAGGCGACTGTCAGTTCGTCGGGATGCGCCAGATGAAGGGTGACCCCATCGATCTCGACCAGCATACGATTGCTATTCTAGCGCGTGACAGCTCGTGGGGCAGGCCATCGTTTTCCGTGGCCTGCCGGATGACCGAATAAAAACCTATTTGGCCGCGGATGAACGCTGATGAACGCGGATAAGACAAAACTCACTCGTACCTTAGCGCCAGGACTGGATCGATCCGGCTGGCACGCTGGGCCGGGATGAATCCTGCCAGACTCGCTACTACGATCAGAACGATGATGCTGATGCCGGCTATCGCCGGGTCGTTGGCTTTGATCCCGTAGAGTTGGGTCGCGACAAAATGCCCCAGCGCGATCGCCGTCGGAATGCCCACGGCCAAACCTAGCACCAGGAGCAGGAGAACTTCTTTCATCACCAGCCAGATCACCTCACCGGGTAGCGCGCCCAGCGCCATGCGCACGCCCAATTCTTTTGTGCGCCTGGCAACTACGAAAGCCATCACTCCATAGAGTCCTATGGCCGCGAGCAGCGTGGCCAGCGCGCCGAAACCTGCCGACAACAGCGCGATGAGCCGCTCGGTCAGCAGCCGCTCGTCCAGTTGGCCTGCCAGGGTCTTCAGTTGGTAAACCGGCATCGCGGCGTCCAGCTTTTTCACTTCGCTGCGCAGCGCCGCGTACGCGGATGCCGAACCCAATCCCGCGCGGACATAGAACACCGCACCTCCGTTGCCCCAATTGGGAATGAAGACCTGACGCCGCACGCCCTCGCGCGGTCCTTCGTATAACGAGTCCGCCACCACGCCGACGATCTCCACATTGAGTTTCACGTCGGGACCGCCTCCGCGGCCGAGATGCCGCCCGACGGCGCTCTTGTCTCCGAAGAAATGCCGCGCGAAGTGCTCGTTCACGATTGCAACTGTGGATTTGTCCTTCACGTCCCGCCGGTCGAAGTCGCGCCCATCCTTGATGGGAATGCCCATGGTCGCGAAGTAGCCCGGCGAGATCGCATTCATGAAGGCTTGCATATCTTCGCCGTCCTTCTCCTTGTGACCTTCCACGGCCGTGGTGCCGTCCCACTCGTCGCCGGCCAGAAGCGGAACGGCAGCTAACCCAGCGGACTTTATGCCCGGGATCGCGCGGACGTGATCCAGGAGTTCATCGTAAAAGTGCACGGTTCGCGGCGCATCGTACCCGCTCAGAGCCGGCGACAACTGGAACGTCACCAGATTATCCAGATCGCGAAAGCCGGTGTCCACATCCTTGAGGTTCTGCAGGCTGCGGACGAAGAGTCCTGCGCCGAACAGAAGCAGAAAGCTCAGAGCTACTTGGGCAGATACGAGGCCCTTTCTGAGGAATAACGACCCGCCGCTTCCGGCAATCGAGCCTACCGCGTCCTTCAGCGTGGTCCACAAGTCCGGGCGGCTCGCGCGCAGAGCTGGCACCAGGCCGAAGACCAGACCCGTGACAAAGGTCAAGGCCAGCGTGAACATGAGAATCCGTAAGTCGGGCCAGGGGCGGATCAGCAACGGATTCCCTTCGGCCGGGATCAGCGCCAACAGGCCTCGGGTCATGGCAACGGCCAGAAGAACGCCGGCCAAGCCGCCGGCGAACGACAGGACCATGCTTTCCACCAGCAATTGCCGCGTCAGTTGCCAACGCGACGCGCCGATGGACAATCGCACGGCAATCTCCTTCTGCCTTGCGAAGGCTCGCGCGATCAACAGGTTCGCAACATTGGCGCAGGCGATGAGCAGCACCAGGCCCACCATGCACATCAGGACAATCAGCGCCTTTGAGAAATCGTTCCGGAGATTCGAGTAACCGGTGTCGGCTTTCTCAATATGGATGGTGCCTCGCAGGAACTGGTCGCGCGAGTAGGCAGACCATTTCTGCGCGGCCGGCAGCGTGGTCTCATACTCGCGGATCTGGTGAAACAATCCCTGCAACGGAGCGCGCGCGGACTCGACGGTATAGCCGGCCTTCAGGCGCGCAAACACCTGCACCCAGCGCGTCCGGCGATCGGACGGCTGCATCCACCACCACTCCGGCATCACGGCAGGTTCCATGAGAATCGGCACGCGGATCTGCGGCGAGAGAGCGGGATCGATTCCGGCGAACCCCGGCGCGGACACGCCGACAATGGTCATGGGTTGGTTGTTGATCAGAATCTTCTTGCCGATCGCGTTGGAGCTGCGGTTGAAGCGCGCCACCCAATAGTCGTAGCTGAGCACCGCCACGGGATGGCCCATATATACGCGATCGTCCTCGGACGAGTTGAAAACGCGTCCGGCCGCGGCCTTAACGCCGAGCATCGTGAAGTAATTCCCGGATACCATCTCGCCTTGGACGCGCTCGGTCTGGTTGTCCACGCTGACCGAGGCTTCCATCACGCGGCGGCACAGCACTTCGGAAAAAGGCGCGGCCTTCTGCTGGAAATCCTGATAGATGGGGTAGGAGTGCATGCGGCCGCCCATGTTGTTACCGTTATGGGCGCCGCGCTGGAAGAGCATGACCAGTTGCTCGGGATCCTTGATGGGGAGCTGGCGAAGCATGAGCTGGTCCATCAGGGTGAAGATCGCAGTGTTTGCGCCAATGCCGAGCGCGAGCGAGAGGATGGCTACCGAAGCGAAGAGCGGGCTGCGGCGAATCGCCCGGAATGAGAATCGGAGGTCGGGCAGCAAACTGGTCATGTAGTCTATACTCCAGTAGCGAGCGTCGGTTACTTGCCTTTGGACGGCGACGGCACGCCCACGGTTAGCCCCCGTTCCCCAGACCTAATATTAAGGCAACGCTAAGGAAACGTGGATCGTCAGTCCTCTAAGGAGTTGCGATGCGGAAATCGACCCTCTCGATCATAACAGCGGTGCTCTTCGTCACCCCCATTCTCTGCGCCGCGGATGAACGCGCCACCGTGACCGGCCAGGTGGCCGATGCAAGCGGCCAGCCCATGGAACACGCCACCGTCCTGGTTTATGAGGCGGGCGTGCGTAAGGGCTACAGCATCTACTGCCCCACCTGTTGGACCGACTGCGGCAAGCGCGCCACCACCGACGCGCAGGGCAAATATAGCATCAGTGGGCTTAACCCCGAGCTGGTGTTCAACCTGCTCGTGATCCGCGACGGATATAGCGCCACGTTTGTGAAGAAGGTGGACCCCTTGAAAGGGCCTGCCGACCCAGCAGTTCTCAAACCGCGCACGTCCCCGGAGAACCCCGCGCAGATTGTCCGAGGCCAAGTGGTGGATGGGCATGGCAGGCCCGTGCGGGACGCTGTGGTGGAGCAGCAAGGGGTCACCTACCGCAACGCAGCCGGGCAAATGGGCACTCAGTTTGGACCCACGAATTGGATCGATCTGATGGCCGTCACCAACGAGAAAGGCGAGTTCGAAATCGCCTACGGCAAGCCCGCCGAACGGATGATCCTGAACGTTTCGCCGCGCGGCATGGCGGTGAAGCTGTTCACCGAACCCACCGGCCCCGAACGCAAGACCATGACGGTTACCGCGATGATCCGCGGGCGCCTCATCGAGAACGGCAAGCCCGTGGCGAACGCCGAGATTGGTCTATCCACGCACAGCCGCGCCGCCGGGACCACGCTCCCGGAAATGCGCGTCGGAACCAGGGAGGACGGCACCTTCATCATCACCGGCGTCCCAGCGGGGCGGATCTATTATCTCTACGGGAAGATGGAGTCGCTCGCCACGCGCGGCGTGGCCGCCGAGTTGGTCGAATGCGAGACCAAGGATGATGGCCAGGAAGTCAATGTGGGCGATATCCAAGTCAAGCCGGCCTTCACGCTCCGCGGAAAGGTGCTGCTGAGCGACGGCAAGTCCATCCCGCCGGACATGCGCTTCAACTTGTTTGCCGACCGGGTTTCGGATAGCCAGAGCGTGATGATCGCGGAAGATGGCAGCTTCGAGATCAAAGGCCTGGCTAAGGGCATCTACGGCGTCGCCGCCTCTGTCAAAGGTTATCGCCTGCCGGACGGACAGATCGGCGAGGTTCTGGTGGACCGCGACCTCACGAACCTGGTGATCCACCTCATGCCGGCCACCGGCGCGTCCAGTCGCTGATTCACCGAACGCCACGGCCGAATATGACAGGCTCTGTCCGTGCATTCGGATATGATTACCGCAATGGACAAGTCCTCTACGCGCAACGTGGTCCTCGGCCTCGGCATCAGCCTGGACGGTTACATCGCTCGCCTGAATGGGGCGGTCGACTTTCTCTTCATGCCCAAGGACTACTCGATGGCTCCTTTTCTAGCCACGGTTGATACCCTTATCATGGGCCGCAAAACCCTGGATGATGCGCTCAAGATGGGCGGATCCTTCAGCGGCTCGTCAACGGCAAACTACGTGTTCTCTCGCTCGAAGCCTGCCGGTGAGCGTGATGGTCTCGTGTTTATCAACCGATCGCCCGCGACGTTCATGAGCCAACTCCGCAAACGTCCCGGCAAGCATATCTGGCTGATGGGAGGCGGCGAGCTCGCGCGCGACTTCCTGAAAGCGGACCTGGTGGATGAACTCTACCTCGGTATCGTTCCCGTTTTGCTCGGCGAAGGCATCCCGCTGTTTCCGAGCGGCTTTCCTCAGCGCGATTTCGTGCTGATCGAGAACAAGACCTACTCCAGGGGCCTGATCGGTCTCAAGTACAAACGCTCCCGCCCAAAGCGCAAGCGAAAACCCTGACTGGGCGGATGCCCGTTACTTTGATAAGTAAGAAACGATACGCTCAATCATGGACGGCTTGTGGGCAGCCCCGCCATCCAGCCTCTCCAACTGGTGCTGCAGCACATAGCTGAGGGCCATCCATGCCAGGAATCCCGCCAACAATATTTTCAACGTCGTGAGCTTCTGCTTTGGGCTGCGGCGTGGGCCATCCTTTTTCCGGCTCCGATACCGCAAATACAGCACGCCCAGGCAAAGGCCCGCGCCCAGCAGAGTAATGGTCTGAATCATCGCTAGCGCACCTTTACTACTTTCCCGTCCACCAGACGAATCACTACCGGCTCCCCGCTGTCCAGATCGTAAGTAAAGGATTCACGGACGGGGCCTCAGGTTCGGCCGCTCGCGCTACGTTAACGGACTCCACGCGGAGCTACTCATACGCGCCGGGCACTTCTAAAGAGGAGTACTAAGCCGCTGCGGCGGCTGCGGTTGTCAGCGGGTTCACAATACCCGACGACTCCAGATAGGCCAACTCAAACGCTGGCGCCATGGGTCGGCATCCGCTGGAGGGGAAAAGCTGCACGAAGAGCTGCTGGACGCCTTGCGATTCCAGGCCGCGACAGATTTTGGCAAGGCTCGCGGCCGCCTTCGACACGCAAGTCCCGCACTCCAGGCCCAAAGCCCGGCAGGTTTCCGGTTGATTCTCAGTCAGGAACGGGTCCATGATTCGGCCAACACCTTCGTACTAGGTAAATTTAATTATTGAGGCTTAGGGACTTTTTTCCTATAGTACTGATGAGTGGTTTTGCCATCTCTTTTGCGGGTATTGCGGCCGCCCCGCGGGGGTGTAGTGGGTCTACTTAAGAAAACCGCTGGTACGGGCCACATTCGCGCTCAGCGCATCGTTTTGAGCATCGTCCAGCGCCAAAAGTTTCCGTAGCCTAGGACTCAGCGCTTGCTGGACTTCCGGCCGGAGCAGCCTCTTCTGGTATTGCTGCTGCGGTTTATCCCAGCGGGCGTAAAACGCGTGCATGGCGCAGCGCGGCCGGCCGGTGCGGTTGGCGGTCCCGCCGTGCCACATATGGGCGTTCATCACCACCACGGTCCCCGCCGGGCCGGTGATCAGAATCTCGTCCGGATGGGGCGCCGTCAGATCTGCCAGCAAGTCGTGGGGAAGCTTGGCCCAGCCATGCGACCCGGGGATGGCCCGCACGGCGCCGTTTTCAGCAGTGAAGTCGTCCAGCATCCACACGGTGTTTGCCACCCAATAGCCCTTTTCATCCAGCAAGGCGCCCATGTCGCAATGCAGCGGCTGCACCCAGGTGGAATGCGGGTTCGCGGACCGGACATTCAAGCTGCTCAACTTGAATTCCGGGCCGAGGATGTGGCCGACGCGCTCCAGAATTTCCGGCATGGCGATCGCGCGCGCGAACACGCCGCCTTTGTCCACCAGATTGGCGAGGCGCCGCGTTTGCTCTTCCTGCTTGAACTCCGCTCCGGCCTGCTCGCCTTCGCTGAGAAACAGTTGCTCGACGCGCTCGCGCAGTTCTTCCAGCAAAGGCCCGCCCATGAAGTTCTCCAGCACGATATAGCCATCGCGGTCGAGTTGGGCGCGCTCCTGTGGCGTCATCGGGTTTATTGTGGCACAGGCATTCGTGCCTTGGGTGATGTTAGAATGATACTCTTCGCTTACGAGATCGAGACGAAACCCATGAACCGCTACACCATTGCGATTTTTCTGTCCCTTCTTTGCATGGCTTCGTTTGCGCAACAGCGTGAAAAGGACGATCACGCGCGCGCCCGCGACGAATGGTTCTACAGCCAGCGCGCTTATCCACTGGGGCGGATTCCTCCGCTTGCGCGGGTCAACGCCATCGCGGAGATCCGGCGCATCGACGCGGCCGCGCGCCAGCGCCGGCAGCAACTGCGCACCGCCTCGCTCACCGATACCGTGCGCGGGACGTTGGACGCCGCCACCTGGACCTCCATCGGGCCCAAGCCCACCGACGGAGGATCCACCTACGTCACTGCGGGCCGGGTCAATGCAATTGCCATCGACCCACGCGACAACAACGTCGTATACATCGGCGCGGCGGAAGGCGGAGTCTGGAAAACCACGGACGGCGGGGCGAACTGGAAGCCGCTCACCGATGATCAGCCGTCGCTGGCGAGCGGCGCCATCGCGCTTGACCCGTCAAACCCTGACATCGTTTACGTCGGAACCGGCGAAGAGAACTTTGCCCAGGACAACTATTATGGAGCGGGCATCCTGAAGTCCGCCGACGGCGGCAATACCTGGACCCAGATCCCCGGGCCATTCTTAACCGGATCGACGCGCGCGACCATCGGGGCGCTGGCCATCCATCCGAGCATCACTCAGATTTTGCTGTGCTCCAGCAACATCGGCATTTATCGATCTTCCGACAGCGCTGCCACCTGGACGCGCGTCCTGACGGGCATCGGGACCAGCGTGGTCTTCGACCCTAGCAATGGTGATATTGCTTACGCCGCGATCGGAGCTACTGGCGGAAACTCGGCAAACGGCGTATATCGTTCCACCGATGCCGGGCAGACTTGGCAACTCATTCCCGGATCGGGCGCCAATGCGCTGCCGACGGCAAACGTCGGCAGGATCGAGATCGCCATCGCTCCGTCGACGCCGACAACCATTTATGTGGGCATCCAAAACTCATCCACGGCGAATTTCGGCAAGCTCCTCGGCCTCTTCAAGACGACCGATAGCGGCGGTACCTGGAACAATACAAACGCGCCGGATATATGCTCGAGCCCCGGTCAATGTTGGTACGACATGACAATTCGGGTGCATCCAAGAGACCCGGATATTGTTTTCGCTTTCGGTTCCGCCAGTTCGCCCAGGGCGAGAAGCATGGATGGCGGCAGTACCTGGCAGTCGTTAGCGGCCGTCGGACCCAACGGAGTGCAAATCCATGTCGACAACCACTATCTTGCCCTCACATCCGACGGCAGCAAGCTATATGTCGCCAACGACGGCGGCATGTGGAGCACCACGGACGTCACCAATACGCCGGTCAACTGGACCGAACTCAACGACACGTTGGCGATTACACAGTTCTATCCCGGCCTCTCCATCCATCCCGCGAATGCCAACATTGCATACGCCGGCGCGCAGGATAATGGGACGCAACGTTACAGCGGCAATGTAAGTTGGAACAACGTCACGTGCGGCGATGGCGGTAATACGGCCATTGATGTGTCTCTGCCATCGATTGCGTACTCAGCCTGCCAGGACATTGCAATTCGGCGGACCACGAACGGCGGAAACAACTGGATCGTGGCCCAATATGGGTTCAACCAGCAGGATCGTACACAATTCATTTCTCCCCTGGTGATCGATCCATCAAATCCGCAAAACCTGTATTTCGGCACCTTCCGTGTTTATCAAACCAAAGATGGCGCCGGGAAGTGGATTCCGATATCAGGTGATCTGACAGCAGGTAGAGCGGCCATCAAGACGATTGGCGTCGCCCCGAGCGATCCGAACACCGTCTACGCCGGTACGTCCGACAGCAGAATCCAGGTGACCAACGACGCGCTGAACGGACCCAACTCCACCTGGACCAATCGCAGCGTCGGCCTTCCACCTCGCGTGGTCACACAAGTGGTGGTGGACCCGATCGACCCGGCAACCGCGTATGCCACCTTTTCGGGTTTCGTGGGCACAACGACTACACCGGGCCACGTATTCAAGACCACCGACAGCGGCCAGAACTGGACCGACCTCAGCGGCAACCTGCCCGACATTCCGGTCAACACTATCGTCGTGGACCCGGATATCGCCAACGCGCTATACATCGGCACGGATGCGGGGGTGATGGTGACAACGGATGCAGGCGCAACCTGGTCGAGTCTCGGAAACGGAATGCCGAAAGTTGTGGTCCACTCGCTGGTCTTGCACCGCGCATCGCGCACGCTACGCGCCGCCACGCATGGCCGCAGCGTATGGGACATTCTGGTGCCGTTGGCTGCTACGTCGATGCAGCCCGGCATCACTTCGCTATCGCCAACCACAACCAACGCCGGTGGCGGCGATTTCTCCTTGTCTGCGACAGGCATGAATTTCGTCGCGGAAGCGAAGCTCCGCTGGAACGGGCTGACCCGCCCAACCAACGTCGTGGACAGCACTCATCTGGTTGCCCAGATTGCTGCTGCCGACATTGCCAATGTGGGACGCGTGGCCATCGATGTCTTCAACCCGACGTTCGGCGCGGGCATCTCCAATTCGATGCCGTTCAATATCGGACCTGCGCCGGTGTCTTCGACGGCCGGTTTTGTCAGTGCGACGAACGTGCCCGGCAACTCGCTGTCGCCTCGGAGCATCGCATCGTTGTACGGAACCAACCTCTCCGGTATCATCTCGCTGGCCGACAGCCCGCCTCCGCTGCCTTCTACGCTGGGTGGAACCACCTTGACTCTCGCCGGCAACACGCTGCCGCTATTTTTTGTTTCGCCGCAGCAGATCAACTTTCAGCTTCCTTTCATCACCATCAACGGGCCCACTCCCGAAACGCTCACCATCACCCAAGGACAGTTCACAACATCCATCCCCGTGACGCTGACGCCGTTCGCGCCATCGTTCTTCACCACGAATTCTCAGGGGACCGGGCAGGCGGCGGCATTGATCAATGAAACGAGCATTATCGTCGCGCCGGTCGGCATGTTCCCGGGATCCCGTCCGGTAAAAAAAGGCGAATTCATACAGTTGTACTGCACCGGGCTGGGCGATGTGACGAACCGGCCGGGTTTAGGGGCCCCTTCACCCACTAATCCGCTGGCAAGTACACTCGTGAAACCGACCCTTACGGTCGGCACCGTGCCGGCGAACGTCCTTTTCTCCGGACTCTCGCCCAATTTCGTGGGGCTTTATCAAGTGAACATCCAGATCACCACCGACATGCCGAGCGGGCCTGCGGTACCCGTGGCGCTGACCATTGGCGGAGCTAAATCCAACACGGTTACAATAGCGATCGAATAGAGCGGTTTTGGATTTTTCAAACATACTGATCCGCGCCACCAATTGGGTGGGGGACGCGGTGATGTCGCTCGCGTCGTTGCGCGCGGTGCGGGTTCGATTTCCCAGCGCACGCATCACGATATTAGCGAAGGCTACCGTTGCGGATCTCTATACTATAGAGCGTGTTAGCGATGAAATCATCATCTACGACTCGAAGTCGCGCTGGGGCTTGATTCGTGAGCTTCGCGCCCTGCGTTTCGATTGCGCGATCCTGCTGCAAAACGCATTCGAGGCTGCGCTGATCGCCTGGATGGCGGGCATCCCCAATCGCATCGGCTACGATCACGATGGGCGTGGATTCCTGCTGACTCACGCGGTAGCTGTCCCCAAGCGCGGCGAGATTCCACGCCACCAGCGCTTCTATTACCTGGAACTGCTGCACCGTGCCGGACTGATCGAGGTGGCGGCAAACCGAGCCGCGACCGGCAGGGAGCGCCACCACAATGGCCCAGGCGATAACAAAGATTTGGTGGCACAGGCTTCAGCCCGTGAAAGGACAAAAATCATCGGCGTCAGCCCCGGTGCGGCGTACGGCGGCGCCAAGCGCTGGCTCCCGGAGCGTTTCGCGGAAGCCGCCGCGAAGCTGGCTCGCGTGCGCGGCGCATCCATCGCGCTATTCGGTTCCCCCGGCGAACGTGCGTTGTGTGAACAGGTAGAGAAGCTGCTCGCCGGCCACAACGTGACCAACCATGCCGGCCAAACCACGCTGGCGCAATTCATCGAACTCGCCGCGCAATGCGAAGTATTCCTGACCAACGATTCGGGCGCCATGCATATCGCTTCCGCGCTGGGCGTACCAACGGTCGCCATTTTCGGCGCGACCGACGATGCCGCCACAGGACCCACGGGACCGAAGGCTCGGGTCGTGCGCGAGACGGTGGAGTGCAGTCCGTGCCTGCTGCGGGAATGCCCCATCGACCATCGCTGCATGACGCGCGTCAGTGCGGACCGCGTGGTGAAGGAAGCGCTGGCGTTGCTGCTAGACTAGGCTTTCTTGGACACGCGAACCAAAATCATTGCGCCCGAAGACGTGCGCGAGCGTCTCCGGGACAAACCCGCCTGCTGGGTCGCCGGCCACTTCGATCCGCTGCTTGCCAGCCACGCGCGCCTCTTGCGGGAGCGAGCCAAACCCGGTCATTATCTTGTGGTGGAGGTGACCAATCCAGCCCATCCGTTGTTGCCGCAACGTGCGCGGGCGGAGCTGGTGGCCGCTCTCCGGATGGTCGATTATGTCGTGCTCGGAGATGGAGCGCAAGCCGCAGACGAGGGCCTCACGGAAAAGTTTGTACGGCATGTGCTGCAGCGTCATCGCGGGGAGAGCGCCGGATGAACGGTCCGCGCATCCTGGTAGTCCGGATGAGTGCCATGGGCGACGTAGTGGCTGCGCTGCCCGCCGTTGCGAGCCTGAAGCATAGCATTCCGCACTCCAAGATCGCCTGGGTTGTGGAACCGAAGTGGAGCGCGCTGCTGGACGGCAATCCTTATATCGACCGGGTGATCGTGCTGGATCGGCGCACGCTCGCGGGTATGCGCAGGGGCTGGCGGGAGCTGCGCGCGGAGCGCTTCGACTTCGCGGTGGATTTTCAAGGATTGATCAAATCGGCGCTGGTCGCGACCGCCGCGCGTCCGGAACGCATTTTCGGATTCAATGCGACGTACGCGCGCGAATCTCCCGCCTCGTGGTTCTACTCGGCCAAAGTACCGATCCGCTCGTATCACGCGGTGGAGCGTAATCTGGATCTTGCCGCGGCGGCGGGAGCTTTGAACATTTTGCGAACGTTTCCGCTCCCACCCGGCGCGCCGGAAGGCCGCTTGCCGGACGGCGATTTCGTGCTGGCCAGTCCGTTGGCCGGTTGGGGCGCGAAACAATGGCCGCTGGAACACTATGCGAAACTCGCCACGAAACTGCCGCTGCCGCTGGTGTTGAACGCTCCCTATCCGATCGAGGTGGATGGTTGCCAGACGCACGTCTCCGGCATTCCCGGCTTGATCCACGCCACGCGCAAGGCTGTGGCTGTAATTGGAGTGGACAGCGGGCCGATGCATCTGGCGGCGGCGCTCGGGAAACCCGGCATAGCCATCTATGGACCCACCGATCCTGAACGCCACGGACCGTATGGCGGAACATTCGCGGTGCTGCGAAGTCCGGCGGCGGCGACCACGTACCGCAGAACAGCGGAACCGGACGCGAGCATGCGAGCGATCACGCCCGATGCGGCGTTCGATGCGCTGGAAGCCATTCTTTCAGCCGCGGATAAACGCAGATGAACGCGGATGAAGTAGTTGTGGGGCAGGCCATCGTTTTTCGTGGCCTGCCGGCCGGATAGCGGATAAACACAGATGAACCCGAATGAGTCTCTTCCCTAAGCCCTACGCCGACGCAGTCGCCCGTCTGCGTGTGACCAGCGGTTTTGTACTGGTAGCCGCATTCGCCTGGTTCGCGCAACCGGATGCTCGATCGTTAGCCCTCGGCCTGCCAGTCTCCGCGCTCGGACTGCTGCTGCGCGCGTGGGCCACCGGCCATTTGGAAAAAAACATTCGGCTGGCGGAAAGCGGGCCATACGCGTACGTTCGCAATCCGCTGTATCTCGGCACGCTGCTGGTGGCCGCCGGACTGGCGATCGCATCCCGGCGCTGGCTCCTGGCGGCGCTCTTCGCCGCAGTATTCGTACTGATCTATCTTCCGGTGATCGAACTAGAAGAGCAACACCTGCGCGAACTCTTCGGAAACTTCGCCGCCTACGCGAAGCGTGTCCCGCCCTTGTGGCCAACGCTCCACGCAACGAAATCGGAGCATCGCTTCCGCTGGGACCTCTACGTCCGCAACCGCGAATATCAGGCCCTCTTGGGCTTCTTAGCCGGTGCAGCGCTCCTTTTCGCCAAGCTCCTCATTCCTCGCCTTCCTTGATTCCCTCGACTTCGTCGAATCCATTCCACGTATTCCTTGTTTTCCTCGTATTCCTTTCGATGAATGCGGACAAGCACCGCGCTTGATGAGCTGGTCGCGGAAGGTCTGAACGCCTTTGATCGAGGCTTTGAGCAGTTCCCAGGAATTCTCGTGCCAGCGGATGCCGAGAAAATCGACGAACGCCATGACATCCTCGCGGTAGGCGCGCTGCTGTACGGGCTCTTGCGGCGGTTGACCCAACTTTCAAAACAACTGGCTACGGAGAAATAGAATGACTCGACCCGGCGTTTGACGTCGGGCGTGAAGCGGCCGGAGAGGATCGGTGGGAGCACGTGTGCGAGGGAGTGAGCAAGGAGATTTGGATTCATTTTGAGGTTTTAACTTTAGCTTTTGACTTCAACTCGTTCGTTATCCATTCGCCGTTGGGAAAGAGAGCCTCGCCTACGTCCGCAACCCATTCGTCGCCGGGGAAGAGAACTTTCCATGCTGCGACGAGTTCCATACCATGGTCAGGATGCTGTGCGATCGCCTTGAATAATTCCTTCTTCGAGTCAGCGTCGACGTTGCCATATTCCTCGGGCTTGAAGTTTTGCAGTCGCTGTTGGACGTCGGTCGGGAATGACCCACGAAACCAGTTGGCAACGATCCGAGCACGATTCTGTGCTTGACCAGGGTCCGGTGCGCTTAGCGCGATCTCGGCAAGCTTCATCTGGAATTGAGTTATAGCGGTTTCGCGCAGACTCCACACCCCATAAATGATCGTGCCTAGGGCTGCGACAATAGGGAGCACCGCGGCGACAGCAGCCCATCTTGCCTTTACGTGTTCGACTAGCAGCTTCTCTCGCTCCAGCGCGATCTTCTGTTCTTCAATCTGAAGCTCACGTTCTTTCAGAATGGTTTCAACGCTTGTCTCGCCCAACGGTTTGTCCTCCAGTTTTATTCAAGTTAACAGATTTTATCTTGAATAGTCGCAAAGGAAGCATAGAGCACAGACGCAGAGGGTGTCAAGGCGCGGTATTGTGAGTTCTATGGTCAAGCAGGCTCTCAAACACCTTCTCCTTCCATTCTCAGCGGTGCGGTCCACCATCGCTGCTGGGATCTTTTTCGTCGGCGCTATCGGTATTGCGCGGCCAAGTGTGTCTTGGTCTGCACCGTTGTTCATTGGATGGCAGGACAGGTTATGGATTCGTTTTGGCTTGGGGTGTGTTTGCCTGTCCGGATTGTACCTTTATCTGACACAGGAACCCAATACCGGACACCGGCGCGAGCCTGGCGTTCTCGACAACGTCTTGGACTCGTGGCGGAGGTTGCTAACGAAGATGAAGCAGGAGCGAGAGTCAGTCCGGATAAGTAGTAGAGCGAAGGACCTACAGACGAATGAGTTGTATCGGGCTGCCATCCAGCTGGTCGCGCACACCGAGACAATGAGTTGGAGCCGAATGAGCACTTTTCTTACGAGCAGCTCGATCTTACTCGTGGCCTGGGCAACAATACTTTACCAAATTAAGGAACCAAGCCTCGCCATAGTTATTGCAGCAATAGGGCTGATGCTGTCTTCGGCGTGGGCGCCGTTTGGCTCGCGCAACCGGCGACTACATACACTCTATGCTGATGTCGCCCGCGCCCTGGAACGGAAGGCTGCAAAGACGGCATCAGGTCCGATTGTTGCTGATAAGGCGATCAACTACCTCCTGTTAGAAGATTTGTTCCGTTCGCAACGCCTGGTCGTTGGCCTACCGCTGATCTTCGCGGCGACGTTCTGGCTGCTGCTCTTGAAGTCGATTCAGTTTTTTCTCACTGCGACGCCAGTTCCGGCACCAGCAACGTGGCCGTGGCCGTGCTTCTAGCCTGATCCCTGGAGGCGCAATGAAAAAGCCGTCCTTGCTCGAAGGCAATTTGACGTTGCATAACGTCCTTTATGCTACGTCAAGCATACGCTGGCTGGGCGAAGCCGTCAAAACGGTTTCCCACAGGTGTTTTCCCCTCGGACCTTCGCCTGGAAAGCCCACGTTTAGATGGGGGCTCGGTAAGTGCTACAATTCTTGCTAAATTGTTTTGGAGCTATAGAACGTGGCCACATCGAACCATCAATTCGGCTCGCTGATTCGCTCAGCGCTCTGTGCCGACCCGGTCGCCGGTTCGACGCACGGCTTTTATCGGTATCCGGCTCGATTCTCACCACAGTTCGCTAAGGCAGCAATCGAGAATCTCACAGAGGCAGGAGACACTGTACTTGATCCGTTCATGGGTGGCGGCACTACTGCGGTAGAAGCGCTGGCTTCCGGCCGACGTTTCGTCGGCTGCGACCTGAATCCGCTTAGCCCATTTCTGACGCGGGCAAAGACTCAGCCACTCCGAGAAGAAGACCTAACTACGCTCTCGCGATGGGTTAGTGATCTTCATGAAGCCGCCGACCTTGGCGCCGCCAAGTCGCGACATATCGCGTGGCTCGATTACCAAATCAATACACCGTGGTGGATTAGACGTGCGATCGAGGTGTGCCTCGATGCGGTCGCGGAGTTGAAGACTGCGGACCAACAAACTTTCGCTCGATGTGCCCTGTTGAAGACAGGCCAGTGGGCGCTCGACTGCCGGAAGAATTTGCCCGTCGCGAAAGAGTTCGTTGAGATGCTCCGCCGCAACGTAGAGCTGATGGCGGTCGGGATGAGGGAGTACACAACCAGGCTCCGAGAATGGGACAACTTCAAGCCCAGTGCGAACCGGCGGCTGATCATGAAGGATGCCGCCGGCCTCGGTTCAGACAAGCGCGTTCCAAATTCGTGGATGCCGCCGAAACTTGTCCTTACGTCGCCGCCATATCTGGGTGTTCACATCTTGTACCATCGCTGGCAGGTACGAGGCAGAAGAGAAACTCCAGCACCGTATTGGATAGCTGGAAGTCTCGATGGTTTTGGGGCGTCTCATTACACGTTCGGAGACCGGCAGCGCAAGACTATGGATAACTACCTTGAAAGGTTGGCCGACTGTTTTCGCTCAGTCGCGTCGCTAATGGGATCTGATTCGGTCTTGGTGCAACTAGTTGCTTTCTCAAACCCAGAGATTCAAGTGCGTCCTTACCTGGCGACTATGAGCTCGGTCGGTCTAATTGAGACGGCGTTGACGGCAAGCTCAAGGCGCCCTCGCCGAAACGTTCCGAACAGAAAGTGGTACGCTCAACTTCTCGGCGGGACGGCGTCCAGCAAAGAGATACTCCTCGTGCACCGAAAGAAGTGACTGAGAAGAGGATCATGCGCGTGGTCATTCAAACGCATTCTCAACTCCTCGACCAGCTTATCGCCGCCACGACAAGCGCTCAGGTACAGGACATTCTTCAACAACTTGGCGACCGATCAGACTTGAGCCTGGATGAATCGTTTGGTTCGTTTGGGTTTCATTGGCACGCGTTCGGAAACAATCCTTCGAACCTTTCGACCATCGGACTAAGCACCAAGCCAGGGCGCAGCTTGACGGAACGGCTCACGAACGCCACGGACGCCTTACTGGAGGACCGATATGTGCCGTCCATCACACCGCCTCACTCGGCAAGATTGGCCGCCATGCAATGGCTCGGTCGTCCTATAACCGGCCCTGACGAAGGGCTGTTCAAATGGCCGGCGCAAGACCCGGAGTTATCACGCAAGATAGTTGCAATCGTCCTCAACAGTGGTGTAGACACTGCGCCAACGCTGGACATCTATGACGAAGGTGTCGGCATCGTGCCAGAAGACTTCACCACGACCATTCTTAGCCTCCAAGGTGGCAACAAGATCAAGAAGTGGTATCTCATCGGTGCTTTCGGCCAGGGCGGGGCGTCAACACTGGCCTTTTGTGAATATGCGTTGATTGTATCGAGGTCAAAGCAAAGGCCCGGCACGGTAGCTTTCACGGTCGTCCGTGCTTTGAACCTGAATGAAACTTACAAGGAAGATTGCTGGGGGTATCTTTGTCTCATGAATGCGGTTGGCGAGCCGTCCGTGCCATCTCTAGAGGTCGGCAGCGATGCATTCGAATTGTACGAGCCGGTTGACAAAATCAAATTGCCCTTGCTGACTAAAGGTACGCTTGTACGTCATTTCGCATACAAGCTGACGAATTTGGAAAAGCAGCTCAGTCCGAGTCCTGGCAATCTTTACCATTACCTGCACTTCTCGATGTTCGATCCGCTGCTGCCGTTTCGCTTGATCGATCTTCGCCAGAAAGGAAAGGAGCGCGACGAAATCGTTCGTGGGAGCCGAAACCGTCTGATGCTACTGGCAGAAAAGGGTACCCCGGAGAGCATCGGTGAGGACACTGGCTCTCAGCTTCGCCATTACAGACCGATGGAGTACGTCACACCGCTCGGGGCAGACGATTGCTCGATAGGGATCGAGTACTGGGTCGTGCTTAGCTATCGGACCCGTAAAGAGAAAGGATCAGACAAGGGTGAAGTCGTGCTTCGTTCAGTGTCGAACGACCTGTTCGTGCAATCGGGTCACCCGATTGTTGGAACTTTGAACGGACAGAATCAAGGTGAGCTAACTAGCCACTTGCTCAGAGATTTGGGGCTGAGCATGGTGGCCCGTCATATCGTCATTCACATCGACGCAACGAACGCGAACAGTCGCGTTCGTCGAGAACTGTTCTCTACAAACCGCGAAGGCTTTAAGGAAGGACCGATTCTGCAGGACCTTACTAGAGTGTTGCGGAGAATGCTCGAAGAAGACGAGACGCTGCAAACGATTGAACGCGAACTTACAGAAAGACTAGCGAAACGAGAAATAGAAGCCACAAATCACGAAGTGAAGAGGCAGGTTACGCGATTGTTGATCGAGGCGGGATTACAGGTCAGCCAGGAGGGGCCGGCGTACGGGAAGGGTGGCGACGAGAAACAACCGGTTCGCCAGCAGAAGCGCAGGGTATACCGAAAGCAAGACCCTCTTCCAACTCTTCCGTTCCCACAGGTCACCCGCTTCGAGATCGTGTCACCGAAGCCAACTCTCGAATGCCGTTTGAATGATACGGAGATCGTAGTCGTGGAGACCGATGCGGATGTTGACTTCGACAGGAAAAGTCTGATCGCGATACGTTCGGAGCCGCCGAGCATGGAACAAGCAGCGAAAGCCCCGCTCAAAGGCGGGCGTTTGAGATGGCGAGTTAGACCTAAGCACGGTGCGGAGGCCGGGACTCAAGGACGGCTGGTAGTCACGATAACGAGACCAGATGGCACACAACTAACTGACGAGGTTTCGTTTACGATCCTGGAAGCTGAGGAGGAGAAATCCAAGAAGGAGAGGGGCTTCGTACCTCCGTTCGAGATAATCCCGGTCAATCCGTACGATGATATCCAGACCTGGGGCTTGGTCTGGCCGGACCTGACCGAGGATTCTCCCCAGAGCCAACTAGAAGCCGTCGCATACCGTCCGGTCCGAATCGGCGGTGCAATCAACGTCTACTACTCGACAATCTTCGGACCATTCAAAACACAGGTAGAGAAGCTCAAGACTGAAAGCCCTACTTTGTCCGAACTGTTCCGGACCAACTACGAGGTCTGGATTGGGTACCATGCGATCCTCCAGGAACAGGGTCGTACTGATCAATCCGACATTGATGCTGATGTACTTGAACGACTCCTAGAATCCGATCGAGTAAGAGTGGCTCAAATGCAGGTTCGACAGGCCACTCGAACCGCCGGCTTGATGCAGGAATCTATGCGGGCGCAGACCGCGGCGGCCGACCCCGTCTGAAAGTACCACAAAGCAGCGAATAATGACTAACCTCTTGAGCCTGTGCCAGACATTCGGGCCAGAGGAATCCGAAGCTGCCATTCAGGGTTGAACGACGCGCAGTTGGAATCGTAGCGGAGGACCGGTTATTCCAAGTGACGCCACGAGACTCCTGGTTTCCCGGAGGGCAACAAAGGCTTACTTACGGTCCGCCATGGTCAGAAACGGTGGCGCTATGGGATTATCGCCTTTGCCGTCGCGATTGCAGCCTTGATGAGCGAAGTCCATTGCCGCGCCGAAGCAGGCCCGCTGGATGATCCGGAGAATATGATACAAAGAAGCACCCCGAGCGCAAGAAGCGTTCGTCCGAACGACGCGCCCAACGTGAGTCGTAGTTCTCCTTGCTTCTTCTCAAGATGAAAAAACGGCTGTGTTGGCTTGATATGCTGTTCCACTGCAAACAGTATAAGGTCGGCGTCACGGCTTGCTAGGGCGACACGATTAGAGGCTCTATAAACGCTCGGATCGGGCCAGATGACGAAAAGAGGCACCCTTAAACGCTTACTAACGAGCATCTCGTCAGGTAAAGTCTGTCAAGAGGAAATCGCAATAGTAACCGTAAGATTATGAAAAAACGAAACATATAGTTCAACACCAGCCCTGCTTTCACCGATTCAGCATTTGGCCTGGGCCGAGGCATCCGCTGAACCCAAATTCCCGAACAACTACTCTGATTGCAGCAAGAGCAGTGTCCGCATTCAGGAAGCCTGACCCTGACCGAGTACACAGAGTCACAACACTCGCAAATATCGCCATTCCCAAGCGAACACATGCTTTACGCTCATCTGGCCGGGTTCGAACAGGCCGAATCTAACCCTCGTCTGCTACGAATAAAAGCGTGAACCGAAATCTTCACTCACCAGCCGTGTCGAGCCACCGAGCGAGCCCGGAGGCGATAACACTCGATTCTATCGCCTCCCGAGCCCGATTCAAAACGCTATCTATAAGAAACGCAATAACATACGAAGCGTACACCACCTCGCATGACGGTAACACCCGTTTTATCGTCATGAATGCCCGATTCACAAAGATATCTCTAACAACCACAACAACATACGACGTGTACACCACACGCACAACATGACGCGCACACCGCCGCGCATGAAAAAACGAACCAAAGGAACGAAAGAACCAAGGAACGTTGAAAACGAGAAACGAGAAACGAGAAACGCTAAGATGAGGTTATGTGCGGCATCGTAGGCTACATCGGCAACCGCAAGGCCGTTCCAATCATTCTGGACGGACTGCGCCGCCTCGAATACCGCGGGTACGACTCGGCTGGTATCGCCGTGCTCAACGGCGACAACCAACTCGCAGTCCGTCGCGCATCCGGGAAGCTGCGTAACCTGGAGGAGGCCATCCGGGTGAATCCCGTGGACGGACCCTACGGCATCGGCCACACGCGCTGGGCCACGCATGGGCGTCCCACCGAGGAAAACGCGCATCCGCATCGCGATTGCACCGGCGACATCGTCGTCGTGCACAACGGCATCGTCGAGAATTATCTGCAGCTCAAACAACAGCTCCAGCTCGAAGGCCACAAATTCGTCACTGAAACGGACACCGAGGTGATCGCGCACCTGGTGGAGAAACATTACGAGGGCAATCTTGAAGAGGCGGTCCGCAAGGCCGTGAAAGAACTGTCCGGCGTGTTCGCGCTCGCAATTATCGCCAGCTCGGACCCGAACAAGATCGTAGCCGCGCGGTCCGGACCGCCGGTGGTCATCGGCATCGGCGACGGCGAATACTTCGTCGCATCGGATGTGCCGGCGATCTTGAGCCACACGCGCGACATGTTCTTCCTGGCCGACGGCGACCTGGCGATCCTCACGCCGGAAGGCGTGCATCTCACCGATTTCAACGGCCGCCGCGTCAACCGGCACGTCACACATATTCTCTGGGACCCGATCATGGCGGAGAAGGGCGGCTACAAGCATTTCATGCTCAAAGAAATCTTTGAGCAGCCACGCGCCGTGCGCGACACCATGCTGGGGCGCGTGGGCCTGGAGTCCGGGCGCGTTTTCCTGGATGAAATGGAAATCACCCCCAAGGCGCTGCGCGAATTCGAGTCCATCAAGATCGTCTCCTGTGGCACGAGCTGGCATGCGGCCTTGGCCGGTAAGTTCATGATCGAGAAGTTGGCGCGGATTTCTACAGAAGTGGACTACGGCAGCGAGTTTCGCTACCGCGACCCCATCATTTCGAAAAAAGATCTGACGATTATAATTTCGCAGTCGGGCGAGACGGCGGACACTCTTGCGGCGCAGCGCGAGTGCAAGCAAAAGGGCTCGAAAACGCTGGCGATTTGCAATGTCGTCGGTTCCATGATCACGCGCGAGGCCGACGGCACTTTGATGACGCACGCGGGGCCCGAGATCGGAGTGGCTGCAAGCAAGACGTTCACGTCGCAGCTTACGGCGCTGTTCATTCTGGCCATGTATTTGGGCCAGGTGCGCGAAGCCTTGTCGGCCGATGAATCGCGCAAGCTGGTTCAGGAACTGGTTCGAATTCCCGGAAAGCTCGAGACCATCCTGGGGCATGAAGCCATCTACGACGAATTGGTAAAGAAATTGTTTCGCGCCACGGATTTCCTTTTCCTCGGCCGCGGCGTTCATTTTCCGATCGCGCTCGAAGGCGCGCTCAAGCTAAAAGAGATTTCTTACATTCATGCAGAAGGCTATCCCGCCGGCGAAATGAAGCACGGGCCGAATGCGCTGATCGACGAGAATCTTCCGGTGGTGGTGCTGGCGACGCGCGATCCCGATAGCCAGGAGAGCCGCGTGCGATACGAAAAAACCCTCTCCAACATCCAGGAGGTGAAGGCGCGCAACGGCATCGTGATCGCCGTGGCTTGCGAAAGCGATGCGGATGAAGTCGGCAAAATGGCCGACCATCTGATTCCCATTCCGTCCACCACGGAACTGCTGCTCCCGATTCTCGAGATGGTCCCGTTGCAACTCCTCGCGTATCACATCGCGGTGCGCCGCGGTTGCGACGTGGATCAGCCGCGCAACCTCGCCAAGAGCGTGACGGTCGAGTGACGCAGCACACGCACCAGATCCAGGTGGCACAGGTCGCGGAGTAAGTATGCGAAGATCTGGCCGCTACATCGTGCGCGCTCTGGCTGCCATTGGGTTCTTGTACGTTCTGGCGACGGTGACTCCGATTGACCGCTGGTGGCTGCGGTGCCTGACTGGCCCCTGGAACGATCCGAAGGGCGAAGTGCTGGTGGTTTTGGGATCCGACGCGGTACGCGATGTGATCGGCTGGTCTTCCTATTGGCGCAGCGTGTACGCCGTGCGTGCCTGGCGTGAAGGCGGGTTCCGGGAAGTGGTTGTCAGCGGCGGATCGATTCATGGCGACGTGCCGATCGCCGAACGCATGCGGGACTTCTTGGTTTCGCAAGGGATTCCTGCATCGTCCATTCGCGTGGAGAACCAGTCGCACAGCACGCGCGAAAATGCGCTCAAGTCGAAAGCGATCCTGGATGTAATGCCGGGCCGCAAGATTCTGCTGACCAGCGATTTTCATATGTTTCGCGCATACCGTGTATTCCGGAAGGCGGGCATCGCCGTGGAACCGCGTCCGCTTCCGGACGCCGCAAAACACATCAGCGCGTGGCAACATCGCTGGCCGGTTTTTCTAGACTTGTGCGTGGAGACAGCCAAGATCGGTTATTACTTCGTCCGAGGCTGGATTTGACCCAGCAATATTCTGGACTCCAGTCGGACCGGCAATGTGCACCGGCGATGTACCCGCACCATCAACGCCGCATGCTTTTCCCCAAACACCGCCGAAGTCCAGCTTTCGATCGATTCATCGCCTTCCGGCAATTGCAGTCGGGCTCGCGCATCCTCGGACCCCAGG